>Ga0114966_10000021_pt1 | contig 143624 bp, 153 predicted proteins | sample M_130207_XF_Meta_FD_87029 | JGI IMG/M metagenome (GOLD analysis project Ga0114966, IMG submission 87029) | Freshwater microbial communities from Lake Montjoie, Canada to study carbon cycling - M_130207_XF_MetaG | ecosystem: Environmental > Aquatic > Freshwater > Lake | place: Lake Montjoie...
GTTTTATTTTTGGAAAAGATGGTCACGGTAGCCGAGATAGGAGTTGATGGGAGTCATTTTGTTTACCATCCAAAATAGAAAATAGAAAGTGTTGTAGATTTTTCCAAAAAAAATAAAATAAAATCAAAAGGTTTTATTTTTGGAGGAGATGGTCACGGTAGCCGAGATAGGAAGAGTTGCGATTTAAGGCTTGGGTACCTGAACCACAGGTGTATTGTTGTAATCCTTCCAGTCAAACGTATCGTAGGGGAGATACCAGTAGGCGCGGGGATTAATCTGGGGAGTATTGGCCACCACGGGATAATTATCGGGCAGTGTGTAATTATAGTACGGGCAATTGGGCGGACTGGGATGCTGGGGCCCCAACTGGTAAAAGGGGGACTGGCTCATAAAACGTGGATCGGTACTAAAGACGGGTGGGGAGTGACCAGGTGTCTGGTACGATGATTTAAAGAAGATGTTGGGTTGTCGGGTATAGCCGTAGCCAAAATTCATAGCCCAGCCGTAGACCGGTTGTAGATATTTTTGTTTTGGATCCATCTATTTTTTTTTAAAACATGATTTAAAAAAAAATTAATCCCACAAACATATTCTGTTCATTTCATGTTTCATAATCATCAATCTCTTCTTTTCTTATCGCTACCGTTGACTTCAACATTGTACCTCTATTACCGGGGAGTAGAATGGTCGATTTTGGTGGAAACACTGGGACTTCAATCGGTGGTATTCATCATGGTGATGGGATGCCCATATCTATATTCTCGGTGGATGGATAGAAGAAAAAAAACAAAACAAGTTATGGTTGACGTACCGACGCCACAACCGACAGAAACGACGCCTATTGTAGTTCCTATTCCAATACGCCCCACCAGACATGTCAGGTTATGTTCTTCTCTTTCTACGATCTTTGAAGTTCCCACGCCGACGCCGTCACCTTCGCCGTCCATGGAGCACTACCGAATCACCATATGATGATGATTTAAAATGACACGATTCCTGTGATAGAAAAAAGAAGATTGGTAATGCAAGCGATCATCAAGACATTGTTTTGGGCATCGTCGATTTATCACGGGATCACCGATCTTGAGGTCCTCTATCGAGATATTGCGGGAGGGCAATTGTCACTTTTCTTGCTGAGCATGGGTATTTATGGCGCGTCGGTAGGAGGAATCCTTTTCTATTTGCAAGAGAAGACTCTGACAGTGCTCCAACGCGTCACCTTCTACCCCGTCGGGATTGTTCATCTTGGTGTTCATGATGGGTGGCAACGTCTTTTGATCACGCTTGTTACGACCACTGTGATTCCCAATTTACACGTCTTGGCGTATCTATATCTCATGATTATTCATTATCCAGGGATGGGGGGATCTTCCGTGAAACTGCCACAAAAACTTATGATCGCGTGGGAAGGGGTGACCCTGTTATCGACCCTTCTTGTCAAGCCCTGGAAGCGGTCCAATGATTTTTTTGAAAAGTCCTTGATTGCCGTGTTTCCGGCTCATTTTATCCTGGATCTGATTCGGGCGAGGTCGTTCCGCTGGCGGATGTAAAAGAGGGTCAGCACGGTAGTGACGGAGCCCAGGAGAACGGCAGAGGCTTTCCAGGCATAATATTTCCTCTTTTTCTGTTTTACCTGCGGGTCATACCAGCAAAGCGTCTCGATGTGGGGATCCGTGCCCGAGAGGAACTTGTCGGTCTCGACGGCGCCCTTGACCACCAGGGCTTCAATGGAGGGATCACGGGGTGCGCGCATATAACGACGATAATATTTAATGTTGTAGAGTTTGACCACAAGTTGATGGTGGAGAGAATCATCGCGGAAGAGGGGGAGCGGAGAACTCCAGCATCCATCCACATAATACTTGCCACGATAAGGATACCACAGACGCGGGCTGATAAAGAAGGGAAAATTGGAAGAGGCCATGGCTGCGTCGACAAGATCCTCATTGCTCTCGAATCGGGAAAACACCACATGACGGAGTCCACGAGACCAAGAGAGTTCTGTGCAATGAATGTACACACGGTCGGTGCAGATCTCGTAGGCGTCGTCGGGAAGGACGCGGAGGATTTCTTCTCGCAGTTTTTCGAAAAAATTCGTGGCACGAAAGAGGTTGTTGTAGATACCGATGGCTTCGTCACTGGAAACCCCACAGGCCATCATAATGGAACAGATGGCACCGCAACTGGATCCGGCGTATCGCTTGATGTAAAGCTTGCCTTCTTGTTCGAGTTTCTTGAGGATCTTGTCGACGCCAATCATAAAAAAGCCATAAAATCCACCGACGCTGACGACGACATCAATCTCGGGGGGATGGACGTAGCTGGAACGAATAAATTCATTAATGGAAAGAGAACGTATAATATTGTATTGCATTCCTTTAAAAGAGGATAAATAATACGAGAAACATATTTTTTTTTTCACATACGCTCACGATCTTAATGAACAATGCTCGCCACTAACGCTGTTGGTGTACTTGAATATACCCAATTAATGGTGGCAAACTCGTCTGTTCCTCCGGTGATATCTTTTTTTGATTTAAAGCTTGTTCTATGATTTTAAAAAAAATGGAAAATTTTGTCATCATACCGTCCAACATCACACATCCTTCCGGGATGACAAAGGGCTTGTTATGTGAAAACATTTCCCTTCTATATATTCATCCTTCGAGCAAAATTCGGGCTCGAAGGATCAGTCCTTTATTTGCCTATTCGGAAGAATTGGGGTATCTAAAGACGTTTAATGAGATGCTCAAACGCCCTGATCTGTTGGAGGAGGATGTCAAGACGGCGTTTGAATTTGAGATTGAGATTTGTGACAAGACGGGATGTCATGCGTCTTTATATCCGGATGCTCGTTCTGGATATGCCTACACGTTGCCCTACAAGTCGAAAGCCATTATTATCGGAAAGTGTGGTGATTATTATCAGCTACAGACCGGTGGATGGACCACCAAGTTTTTCCAACAGTATTATCCGGTGCGTCAGAACAAGAGACTCTTTCGTTTCATTCCTATGAAGGAGCCTATTCAGGTCATGGTTACTCATTCGGAAGGGACGATGTGTGCTTTGGAAAAAAAACAAGAAACAAAATGGTTACCGTCCGGAAGTTTGATATGTGTGCATCGTAAGGGATTTGTCCAAGATAAGATGGTGTTCTTTTCAAAAGAAGGATGGATTTCTCGTGAAGATGTACAACCGGTCGGTAAAGAGATTGCAGAACCTCCTTCTTCCGTTGTCACAAAGACGATCCACAACCTATGTGTCATCTGTGCCCACAAGGCCGTCAATTGCAGTTTCATTCATGGAGATTTTGCACACAGTTTTTGTTGCTACGATTGTTCTCAAAAGATTGCGGCAACCAGCACGACTTGTCCGATTTGTCGATTGCGAGTAGAAAAAATCGTTCTCAATTTTACACAAGAATTTCCTTCTGGTGTAGAATTAGAGGAAGAAAAAGAAAAAAAAACTGAACCTTCTATCCCTCCTTTGCCTCAGTCTTAGGGAGTAGATGAGGGGACAATCCATAAATCGAATTGAATTTTTAATCCTCTTTTTTTTTAAAAACAGACATTCCATCAATGACGACGCATTTCAATATCAGTCTTCTTTTGGATGAGAGTGGGAGCATGTACAGCCGGCACGCGTGGGTCATCAAGGCGTACAACGATTTTTTCAACCAGCAAAAGTTGTTGGTCATCGAGGGAGAAACGTGCACCGTCAGCACATATTTTTTCAATGATCAAGTGCGTACGATCCAGGACAAGGTGCCCATCACCGATGTCTCTCTTCTTACCGAGAGCGAGTATCGTCCTACCAACGGCACGGCATTGTACGATGCCATGATCGACGTGCTCGACAAGATGCATAATTTTGAGGGACGCAAGCTCTTTGTCGTGATTACCGACGGAATGAACAACAGCGGTAGCAAGACGGCCACCGATCTGCAGGAAAAGATCGAGTCGATGGCGGTGGAGATTGTCTACATGGGTAGCAACCAGGATGCGATCCTTCATGGCGCACAGGTCGGTGCTCGACAGGACGCGACATTGGAATACGACGATCACCATTTTCTGGAAGCGATGGATTCGATGGGCAACGCGGTGTCTCGGATGCGGTCAGGGGAAACACAAGCGATAGAATTTACCGAACTGGAGCGTTCCGTGAGCGGTGGTGGCGGTGGCGGTAGTGGTGGTGGCCCTCCCGTGATGCCCCCCCGGCGTCCCCGTTTCATGCATACGCTTTCTCCGCTTCCGGACACGGACATTGAATGGGAACCTTCTTTTGTGAACGTCAGTAGCCAGGGCGGTGATATTACTATGCTACAGCTTCCACCTCTCTTGCCTCCTCTCCGGAGATATGAGAGCAGACTGAGAGGAAGTAGTCTGGATAGTGACAGTAGCGATACGGATACGGTAGTGTTGTAAGAGTTTTTTTTTCTTGGGTGTTTAAAAAAAAAAGGAAAAAAATGAATTCGATGCGCCCTTCGTCTTATAATCCTATGCCACGTTTGTCGGACAATTCTTTTATTCGAGACAATAAATGTCCTCTGGACGGTACCACTTTAGGCAAAGATATGATTGAATTTTATGTGAATGATAAATTGGTGCGAGTGTGTAGTCATGAATGCATGATTCGTGTCAAGAATCTGTACAATTATTTGCGTTCCTAAAACATAATCGCGTCAGTTTGGGAAATTGACATGATTTTTTTTCAAAATAAGTAGCATTGATGCCACATTTCTCTTCGTCTTTTCGACAAAGCTCGGCGTATTCGAAATAAATGTTTCCCGTCATGATATTTTTTTGGCCAAATCGTGCACATTTGCCAAAGCTGGCATCAAGAAATAAACTATTTTGGAAATGACGACAATCTTGACACACGGGCTTGTCCAGATGGATAATCCCCGGATTAGGAAGAAAAGCCGTCGTCGCGATGGCCTTGATCATGACACCAAATTTCATATCTCGTTTACATGGATATCAAATTTGTCTTTATATGATTTTTTTATTTCTTGAAAGAAAAAAAAAAGAGAATGACTCCTATAGAATCGCTTGTAGAATTATTTTTCGACATTCGTCAAAAAAGACTTTTATGTGATCCAGAAAAACTGGAAGAAAGGATTGTGGAAGAAATCAAGAAAACAGATGAATCTTACTATGAAGAATTCAACCACGATTATAAAAATTGTGGAGATGGTCAAGCATTATTGGATTTCTATCTGCAAGTTTGGTTTTCTAAATTAGACAACCGAGGAGTAGACCTACGGAGTCTGAAGAAATGTTTGTTTGAAATTGTGTTGCAGGGTGAATTTTTTAATATATATCGAAATGGTGTAACTGTTAGAGGAACATTTGTGAATGGAGTTCGACAAGGTAAATTTACTGAAATCCGACCAGAAGGTGTGATCATTCACGGATTATTTGTGAATGGCGTTAGAGAAGGAAAATTCTCAGAATCCCGACCAGATATTACAAAACTTTTGGGGACTTATATCTGTGGGAAAAAACAAGGTGATTTTGTAGAGTCCCACATAGATGGTACGACTATTGAAGGAACGTATGTTGATGGAATCAAACAAGGGGGTATACCACCAGACAAAGAGATAAAACAAGGTGTTTATGATTGTAGAGGTAAGAAATTGGAAATCATGTTTGATAATGAACAAGGTCATTTTGTTGAAACTAATCCAGATGGTACAATAATTAAAGGATCCGTAGATAGGAATGGAATCAAACAAGGTGACTTTATGATAAAACAACCAAATGGTGTTCTACAGGAAGGAATATTTGTGAATGGAATTGTACAAGGTACACTTATTATTAGTAATCCAGAGAATGAGAGTAGAACAGAATTAACGTATTTGAACGGAAACAATCACGGTATCAGAATGGAGTATCGTAAAGATGGTACAGTGGTTGGAACAAGAAATGTGCTTGGAACCCTCCAAGGGGATTGGATTCAAGTTTCTCCAGATGGTACGACAATTAAAGGAAAATTCGTGAATGGAATCATACAAGATTCATTAATAATTATTAAAAAACTTGCAGATGGTAGGACAATAGAAGAAAATTTTGTAAATGGAATCAATCAAGGAGATTACATTGAAACGTTTCCAGATGGTTCGATGGTGAAAGGAAAATATGTGAATGGAATCAAACAAGAGGATCACATTGCAACCTTTCCAGATGGAAAGATAATTAAAGTAAAAGTGGTGGATGGAATACAATACTTTGTGATGATGACAAAACAAGGTCAGGTAATAAGAGGAATTATGGTGAATGGAAAGGCAAAAGGTCGCTTTATTGAAACCTTTCCGAATGGTTCGATATATGAAGGAATATTTGTGCAAGGAAAGATGACAGAAAGGAAAAAAGTGCGTATCGACGCCTCGTTTCCTGATTTATCGGTGAGTCCATTATCTTTAGACGAACTATTAGAATTATTACAAGAAAAAAAAACACAGAGAAGAAAGAGATTACAAAACGCGATCGCAACGCAACAACAACTCGATTCACAACGAAGGAAGGTATATGATTTTTTTATAGAATTGGAGGAAATCCAGATTTCAAGATATTTGGAAGGACAAAATCATCTCGTCATTGGTGTCTTGCAAACGGATGGACAATCGTTTCGTTACTATGGATTTAATGTCCGGCAAGTATCAAGAACCAATAATGAACGGAGTAGGAATATTCGATTTGCTGCCGAGATCAATATCCTAATACCTCGAAAAATTATCGTGCCTTTGATAAAGGAAGAAAGAAGAAATCTGATTTATGTCGAAAGAGATCCCCAATCGGACATTTATGATGTGATAGGGTCTCGAAGTGTAGGAGAAGTAGACTTTGATGCCGATATTTTTCCTTTACCACAACCGCCACCACATCAAGAATAATTTTTATTCAATCTTCACAAAAGGTAATTATGATCTTTTGTGGAGATTTCCTCTCTTATTTGAAAAAAAAAACAAATCATTTGCAAGCCTTTTAAGCATTCGATTTGCAACAAAAACAAAAAAAAAAGAATGAATCATGATCTGATGATGACGATCGCCATGTTTCTGGCCGGTATTTTTTCCACCATGAACATCTGGGCAAATTCATGGTCCGATATTCGTTTGAGTCTGAATGACATGTACATGATTGGTCTGATGATCGGATGGATGTTTTTCTTTATGGGAATTCTCATGCTCCAATGGAAAAAAGCCCTGATGGGTCTTTTGATTGCCGGATTGATCTTGGCGGCAATTCGAACACAATTCTTAGTCGATCAGACGCAATTCCTGTTACAGATGATTCCCCATCATTCCATGGGCATCTTTCTAAGCCGTAAATTGGAACAAAAACCCAATACTATTCCTAAACTCTTGAACAATATCGTCCACGTCCAAGAGAACGAGATTGAATATATGAAAAAGAAACTGAAAGAGGCTTAAGTGCAATCCTATTCATTATAAAAGGAACACGACACGAAAAAATGAAATTCATCGATAGGATTGTTTTGGGTTTAGTGGTCGTGTTAAGCACCGTGGTGCTACCATCTCTTGGTTATCAGCCTCAGGGGATTCCTGTGAAAGACAGGATTGTTCCCAGGGACGATCATCAGAGACGATTAGAACAGTTGTTAAAAAATGATAGTATCAAGGTTCTTCTTGTGACGGGTGCCGCCGGTACGGGCAAGACGCTTCTTTCGTGTCAAGAAGCGCTTTCTCAGTTCCAACAAAAAAAGAGATTCAAGATTGTCATCACACGGCCTCTGGTGTTTGTAGAGAACGAGGAGCTGGGATTTCTTCCGGGGAATATGAATGACAAGATGACGCCGTGGACGATGCCAATCTTGGATCATATGAAAGAATTCTTGGAAACCAGCGAGCTCAAGCGTCTAATCAATGAAAACAAGATAGAGATTAGTCCTCTTGGGTATATGAGAGGACGGACCTTTAAAAACAGCTTTATCATTCTGGACGAGGCGCAGAATACGACGCCACAACAGATGAAGATGTTTCTCACGCGCATCGGGAGTCATTCCAAGATTGTCGTTAATGGCGATCTGGACCAATCCGATCTGACTCGGGGAACGATGAATGGATTAGAAGATTTTATTCTTCGACTAAAAAGTCATTATGAAGGGAATCCTCATGCAATGTATGAGGAGGGTTTTGGCGTCCTGCATCTACAGAGGGAAAATACGTACCGTCATCCCATCATTGAAAATATTCTAAAAATTTACGATGGGGAATCTTAACATGTTTTTTCCCCTTCTAATGCCATGTCTATTATTAAAATATTATTGATAGTAATATTTTAGCTGTAGGGTTGGCATTCAGCACTCATTCCTCCCGAAGTTTGATAAAATTTATAAGATATAATAACATTTCGCGAGGTAATTTCGCAATAATATCAGGAGTAAGGCGACCTGTTAATATGGCAAACTTTATTCGTTTTCGTTCCTCTTCATTTAAACCGACCACAATTTCGTTGATTGCTCTAAATTTTGATTGTTGTTTTCCAGTATCGTAATGCCTTCGACTTGCTTTATTCATATCACTCACAAAACCAAGGGTAAGATCGCTTATATCACCTGGCAAAGAAGCAAAATCCTGATTTTTATATCGATATTTTTTAATTACACTTTCAATGCAATCCGCGATCTCCTTATTATTCAGGATGATATCCGATTCTTCTAACAAACAAGAAATATAATAATGTCGTAATGCAGGTGCACCTCTTACATCATCGGGAATCTCTTTGGGATGGAATTTATCATTAAACAATATTCTTAATTCAGTGTTGGATGCCGAGATGGCCATGCAACAAAAATCCAGCAACTCATTAAGTAGTGCTGTTGTCATTTTTTGATGATATCTATTTTTTTTTTATTTTGAACCCATATCAAACATCTTTCGGAACCGATCCACATCATAGAGAAAAGGTGGTTTCCATTGAATGGTGTATCGTACCGTGGGACCCGAGGAAATGATACAGGGATGCAACAATAAGGGTGGTGTATGACCTTCATGCACCGTGATATACGGAAAGAGGAGATTACCATTCCGTGTCAGAAACATTTGATGACTGTCCAAAAGATAACCGCATCCGATCACCTCTCCGGCCTTGATTTTGGTGGAATTTCCGATACGATAGAAATCAACCATTTCCTGATACACATGACCATCATCGGGATGGAATCCGATAGAATGTTTCGTGTATCCGACGTGCCATTCACGCTCTAAACAGGTTCCAAAATCCACAAAGGAAGAAAATCCTATGGAGATGTTATCATTCTCGGATTCGTCCAGGGAATCGAGATGGACCTCATAATAGATCATGTCGGAAATCCATTTCTTCCCGGAAGTATCGAGGAATTTATTTCGCCATAGAACGGTTGACGGATCCCACAGACGATCCCACCATCGTCGAAAAATATTTTTAGACAAAGGTTTCTGATATTGATAAATCATACGAGGATCCTGCATGAAATAAAATTCCCACTGTCCACGACGATGATGAAGAACACAATCCTCACGGGGAAGATAGGCGCATTGCAGATCCAGGGCGGTAAAAGAACAGGTCGAAAATCCAGGAATCCCGAATTTTTTGGAAAAACACAAGGGAAGTAGCACGGATTCACATATTTTTTGGTATACGATACCCGTCTTCCCAATATTATTAATATCACGCAACGTCAAAAATTCCGTCATGTTATCCACGGCGATTTCTAAAATATCCGATAGACATATAGACATTAGGTATTTTGACAAAGACCTAATGGCAATCGAAAAGAATAAAAAGGAAACCATTTTTTTTTCTTACATTACAAGAATTTTATCGTTGTCGTAAACTATTGGTTTCCTCATTCAACATTTTACGGAGTGGAGAAGGAGAAGAAGGAGAGGATGGGGAAGACGGAGGGGGTGGGGGAATCGTAGATTCGATATTATCGTCGTCGTCATCCAAAGACGACAAATCATCCACCACGGCTATATCACTGTTTATATCTTCTTCTTCCTTGCATCGGCAAAAGATGAGATATTTTTCCATCCCTTGAGAAACAGGTTTCCATGTACCACCACCGCAATCCTCACAAACATTCAATGGAAGAGGAAGAAGAGCATACGCTATTCTTTCCTCATGTTTTCGATAATAAGAAGGAATTGGATGCATCATATGAATGAATGGTTTGAATCTTTTATTGAAAAAAAAAGGGCTTTTTATTCATTTTTTTTTTCTTCTTTTACGACTGCTCTTGACGGGGCTCGAACCCGTGATCTTCGGCTCATAAGACCGATGCATTGACCAAACTATGCTACAAGAGCGCCACGAATAATCTTTTTTACTCTAATTTATTTTGTTTAAACCTTTTTTTTACGCAAAATATCGCAAACCCATGAGACCGTTGTATTCTGTCAAGAAACGATCTCCGACATCTCCTTTTTCCAGCACCCGGATCGGTACTAAACGGAAATTCAACGCCTCGGGTGGCGCCAGCTGTCGCAATCGATCCATTTTGGCTTCATCGATAAACAACTCTTTGAGCTCGTAGGCCTCGATGGCGGGGACAATGGTTGGACGCATCTTACCAAACACATACAGATCCAGATTGGTCTTGGGATTCTTGATTGCTTCCAGACGCTGTTCAAGGAGCGCGTGATGCTCCTGCATCTCGCGTCTCTCCTTCCATTCAAAGAATTGCTGACGATGCGTTATTGGCGCATCCAACGAAACCATCACCGACGAAGAAGGAAGAGTCTCTGATACCCCTTGGACGTACACCGTCTTGTGTTTTAGTCGCAATTCTTGACAATGCGTCTCCAGGTTTTTTACATCTTTTGTCGATGATTGTTCCTTGGTGCGCGTCCATTCATAGATATACATCTTGGACTTGTCAAGGCGCACAAAACATTCAAACTCCTTGTTTAGAAAAAAATCGCGAAAATGCGCGCATTCGTACTGTTCACTGGTACGGTAATAAGGATTGAGCATCTTGTACTGACGCGCCGTCTGGATCTGATCCGCTGTCAGATCAATCCATCCCTCATTCATAAAGACCAAACGATTCAAGATACGATCGGGATCTTCAGCCCGTAGCGCGCTTATCCATCCAAACAAGGCATCATTTACCTTCTTGCGTCGTACACTATTGGCAATTTTTTGTGCCTTTTTTAGCTGTTCTTCAGCAAATAAAAGAACGCTGGCCACACTTCGATCAATGACACAAAGAGTGAGAAGCGATTCCGTAGCATCGCGATGATTTTCATATTGATCCAAAAAGACGTTCATATCTGACCTTTCCTTTTTCCCTTGTTGAAAAAAAAAAATGATACACCACTTTTTTTTTTAATACCGGTTTGGTCAGAACTTGCTCTATCAAGAATAATGCAAACCGATTATGAAAGGATCCAAGAAAGGGCCCACTACATCGTAAAACGACATTTAGAGACCCTGGAGGACCGTCGTCAAGAAAACAAGCTTTATAAACGCATGTCTGGGAAAAGAACGTACGGCAGACCGTTTTCAAAGCACGGTCGTGTCTATCGATCGTTGCGTGCCGTGGGTCATCGTATACAACAACTTTCACCTCAACAGAAGAAAGGGGATGCTCGCAAGTATTGGCAGGCGCTCCGTGCCATCCTCCATCCCTGCAGGGAAGACAGCGGTAGGAGACAGTATTGCCCTTACTGTTGTTTGCGCGATAGGGGAGAAGAGATTCCCGAGACCTCCAAGAAGGAAGCGCTCTACTTCCTCTTCGATCATGAACATCGCTTGGCTCCTTCGAACAAGAATTTCGCACCGACCCACGCAGTCCTGGGTCTTCTTCGTAAGGATCCTCTATTTCGAAATGTGCTATTAAAATCTCGACCGCCACTGCCACGGCAGTCATCGTCGCCAGTCAGAACCAGAATATATATCCTTCTTTTCTTCTTGTTGTTTTTCCTAACTGTTCCTCTCTTGCTCATTGGGTGCTTTTTAATTGTTCAACAACAATCACATCTCATCATAATATAGATGATGATGATGATAAATGTCTCTTTTTTTACGTCAAAGAAATTTTTTTCCTTACCATGAAGAAAATTACAAAAATGACGTTTACTTTAAAAATTAAATTTGATCCACCTATTCCACGAATCATTGATAAACCATTAACGGAGCTTGATGAAGATATCGACGAAGCTATAACCAATTGGTTTGAGGATATACTCAAGTATACTGTAATAGAAGAAGAATTTTTAGAAATTGATGATATAACACATATTTTTATTGATAATGATATTGCAGAAATCGAAATTTTTCTCAAAGAGGCACCCCAAACGGAAGAAGAAATGGATCAGATTCGCCAATTGGAGCAATTAAGTCAGGATCCAACATTCGTTAGAAATATGTTGATAGGTGCTTTATTGCAAGAATTGTATATTAAATGGAGCTCTAAACAAACAAGAAAAAAACTTTTTTCCATTTCAAGTTCAAGTTCACTATTTACTCTTCCTCAGACCATAGATTTAACACAGGTGTTCAATATATTTATTTCAGTGTTTGTCACAGAATTCACAGAAAAAGAATTTCTAAATTATATCGTTTTTCTCAACTGGTTCATCAAAGATGATGATGCTCTTTATAATGTTATGATAATGCTTGTGAAACGATATTACCCGTTTCTTCGCTATCAAAAAATAATTACAGATATGGAACGTTTTCTTCTGAAACAAAGACCAGTCGTTGTTCAACAATTGAAAGCAACATCAGAACATGATTATAGTATCATTTTATACCGTTCTCCTTTTCAAAATATTTATTTAAATCAAGATCAGGAAAGAGATATAAAGTATTTTGTAATCTTTTACCTTCTTGAATATATATTTAGACAGAAATTGAATGATGGAAAATGGGAAGATTTTTATAGTGGGCAAAAAGACAAACTTATCATCCAGTCCATTAATCCTGTGGTAATCCTTTTTCAAAATACGTCCTTTTATCAAGAACATAAATTGCTAATTACTACCTATTTAGAGAAACATGCATCCCATCTTATTAATGTATCCGATTTAATTTCTACTTCTATCAGAATTCGCATACCTGATCATGTTACGGATCTTGAAATGAAGTTTATTCATAATATCATGGAACAAAAACATTCTGAAATGTATAAAGAATTTGCTTATATGTATATTAGAGTAACCAATGAACGGGAATTATTGTTTATGTGTTTACCCTTGAAAGATTCTTCCATGAAATCTTTGATCAACCGATTGATGGTCATCAACCAAAAGGAAGATTTAGAAAAATATATTCATCATACCATCAAGTGCGTACAAGAAGCCATCCAAGCACACCATGACCGTCTGAAAAAAGCTAAAAAATACGCCAGAAAAAAAGAGGCCGAGGCCAGAAAAAAGATCCAGAAACGCGAAGAAAAAGCACGAATTGCTGTTGCTCAAGCCTTGGCACGCAAAGAAAAGCAAGAACAACAAGCACGCATTGCTGCTGCTCAAGCAGCGAAAGACAAGGCTAAAACCTTGGCTCTTCGTCCTCGATCGTATTCCGACCCATCAGGGTTCCGACCCACGATGGCCTCGTGGCATGGTTATGGGCGCCTCCATAAATCTGATATTGATATCAATCTTGAGGAAGTGTTTGCTCAGGCATTACAAATCCAATCCATGGAGGCCATGCAACACTATTTAGAAGAAACCGTCCTGGTTTCCGCCCCCTACGCTTCGGCGTGGCTCGCCTTTCTAAATTCCCATTACAACCAGGAAATCACGGATCTCACGTATCAAGCAAAATTTGCCCACATGCTGGTATGGACACTTGGATCCTTTGGTCTCGATGGCGCGATCCTGACTCAAATCACAGATAAAAGTCTTGCTCTTGTGGATGCCATTTACACCTTTTATGACGCCCCGGAAAATCCAGCCAGTTCCCTTTTTATTTCCGGATTGCCTACTACTGGCTATACCGATAAAGATTTTTACCGAGAATTTCGTCAAAGAGTACCGGGATCCTTACGCATGTGCGGTCTCGTTCGTGTGACGGAAACGATTAACATTGGTGGTGGTTATCTTTGTTTCCATAATATTGAATTCGTGATACGATTTCTTTCCACCTACCACAATCCTCAAGATCGTCATCGATTCATGCTCATGTTGCCCGGGTTTACAAGTTATCAATATCAAGCCACCTTTGGAATGGGAGTCAACGCGTACCATATACGAACCCCCGACCGATTTAAAGAATGGACACGAAGCCGTTCGAAATGGTTTGGTCTGGTGCTTGAAGATCCATCGCCACCTTCGGACCATTCGTATTATACGATGGTCGAGGAAGGGAATCGGATTTATTTCCAAATTCTGGCCATTCTGAGTGGCTCTTATGGCTCTGATATTTCGGATGTAACGGATCTCCCGATACCGAAATCAAATATCGATCGTGAATTGTTGGCGAGCTGGATCACAGGTATGATTCTCGAGGGGGAGTGGGATGAGGAAGATTACTCTAATATCAAGTCGTCGTCATCGCCCAGTATAGAGTGGTGTATCCGAATCATCCGAGCCGCGTTTGAATTGTTTGAAGAGCATCCGGATTTATGGAAACAAAAATTCCAACAACAGCAACAATATCAACAACAACTTAAGAAAAGCTGGCGCATGGTGTCTCAAATTTTAGACCGTAAGGAATCTTCCCTCTAAACGCCAGTGTTTGTCTTCATCATGTAAGAAATAAGGTCCTGCAAGCCTTCTAACAAGGGGGTTCTCCCTCTACTTCCATTTCGTGATCCAGACGGGCATTCCCTATCACGAAATCAACATGTTGTGCCGATAATATAGAAATAAATTGTTGACCGATCCAACCTAAATATTTTTTTTTATTTTCTCACAGGAAATTTTAACGAATGGGAGCCGAATTTTGATTTCTCAGGATAGAAAGAATGTTTTTGATATCGGTATCATCCTTCTCTGTAAAATCGGCATCTTCTTCGCCATTCGCAACCGAGGTTTCAAGACTCATCTTTTTCGCCATGTGCGTAGATTGGTGGAAGAAATTGGAAGATTCGTGATCTTCATCCCGAATAGACGAAGCCCCTTTCCCGGGTTTTTCCACAATCGGATTTCCAAAGATGGGGATATTATCACCCGTCTTACCACGGATATAATTACCAAAAATATTTTTGGACAATGTAGGAAGAGTGAGCGCGGAAGCGTAATTGGTGGTGGGTGTTGGAGGCGCAGGGGCTACCGCCACAGGTGCGGGTGCGGGTGCGGGTGCAGGTGCGGTCGGTGCAGCTACGGGTATGGGCGCCGGGGTGGTGGGCACGGCGACAGGTGCGGGTGTAAGTTCTGGTGCCAGTGGTGGTAAAGATACTTTGTTATGGAGCGCTGCAAATGCACGTAAAGGATTGTGGTTATTCATTGCCTGGATAACATTTTCCGTGTTGTTTTGATTCAAGAAAAAATCAGGAAATTCAAAAGGAACATCACGTTCTCTCAAGTGATCATAAATCTGTGTCCCCTCGATGCTATATTTGAGGGAGAAGAAACCTTCAATCTCATCTGGAAAATTGACGGTCACAAAGATCTGACCGGGAGGTACCGTGTCCATCACAATTTCCTTGGAAAGAAAACGACCCTTGGTGCTGACAATGTCCTGAATGGGAACGGTGACCAGGTTCACCAGTTCCAAAGCCGGGGAAAAGATCTGGGACCATAAGGAAACGGTGCAATAGCCAATAGGCGCCGTTCCAAAATAACTCAACAGCAAATGCATATTGTAAAGATGGATGTTGCTGGATACCAGATGTCCATTGGCAAACGACTTTTGTAAAAAGTCGTTGCCTTCCATATTGTACGAAACGAACTTACCATTGTTTCCAATCATCATATTCCTGGAAACCTTTCCATGAATCTCGGCATATCCCTCCAAGACGCGTTCCGTATCATTGCGCAGTGTCTTGGAAGAGACGTCGGACACATCTTGGATCGCTTTCGTTTCCGCGTTTTTCACCTTTTTAATCATGGTCCGCATCACACTCGAATTCAGAGTCGGAGCCTTTGTGTTGAGATAGGCATTGGCTCCGGGCACGCCATAGGCGCCAATCGATTTCAGCGGTGCCGTAGCCTGTTGTTGTTGTTTCCGACTTCGATTCCGTCTCTCTCTCTCTCGAGTGCTCGCGGCACCACCACCACCACCTCCCCTTCCATCCACGACGGCTCTGGATGTCCCGGAAGTGATAAGCTTGTAATTCGATTTCCCTCGATTATCTAACATCTTTTCCAATTTCCATGATTGATTTCCCATATCAAGACTGCTCCTGGAACTTGCGCTCCTATCCTCGGAATGAATTGGAATGGGTCGAAAAGAATTCATGTGTTTTTTTTTTTACGATAAACGAATTTTTTTTTATTTCCCTCTTTCTTTTCCATTTTGAGTCATTTTCTTAAATGATTTTTTGGTTTTTAAATGCAACGGTGAATTATTGAGAAGTAAAAAAAAAAGGCAATTGATCTTCAAGTAGAAGGGGCAAAATAGATAAATGGTTTGGAAATAGTGGTCAACAGGTTTTCTTTGATAAAGATCAATTCATCCGGAAAAATAAGTTTATTGACAAATTCTGGATACATCACGTCTCCGACAAAGAAACCATCGGTGTACTCGACCGGTTTCTTTTCTTTGAAGCGAAAGTCGACTCCCTTGTAGCACCTCATGAGACATCCAATGTTCTTTCCATGGTCCAAAACGATCCGCGACATGCCGATTTCTTTTTCTTCAATCATTTTCTGGAAATCGGTCATGTATTCTGTCATGGAAAAAATACCTTTTTGGATCAATAGATCCAAGGTATCACGTTTCATGCAAAAAATATAGGACTGCACGTGGGAAAAAAGAAGGGGATGCTCCTCATGAGTGACTTGGTCTTTTTGAAAATAATTAAACGTATTGATCGTGCTCCCAAAAATCGCGATATCATCTTTTTCCAAACCATCGATAAAATTTTCTGTCCAGTACTTGTAAAACTCTTTGGGAAAATCTTGTAAAAATCGGTAGGGGCCTATGGCGGACGAGTTGATAAAGAGGAAGCATTCATAGGCCTTGTACCGATCGTCGCGCAAGAGTCCTTCGGACCATCCTCCGAAATCAAACCCTTTATTTGGTCTCTGAAGGACGCGTACGTAAGATGGTATGTTGATGATGGATTTTAAATCGAGATTTTCGTCGTTACAAATGATTAGAAAATCGGTGTCTTTTTGGAAAAAAAGCGCGTGCTTGATGAAAAATTCGACGCGGTCGTTGTATTCATGAAAGACGTACAGAACAAACGTTTTTATGGTTTTCTTGATTTTTGTAATCTTATAACCCACATGTTTTTGATTAGGATACGTTGAAAGCAATGTTTCTTCAAAACTTTGAAGATAACGATTTCTATCTTCCCATGGATTTCGGAATGTGTTTGAAGCAGATCCACCACCCTGATAATGATGAATCATGGTTATCTTATTGAGGATTCCTATGGTCAACCCCATTTTTTTATAAATCATGCTTTCCATACCCCACATCCATGGATTGTCGTGACATACGTATTGATAATAAGTGCTATACGCCGACGATTTGAAAACATACAGAAAAAGCTCGCATAATTCTAAAAGGATAACATCGTATTCATCGGAATTTGTGTGCATCGGCGAAGGACCAATATATCCACTTGGTGATTCCTTGGTAAGAGAAGGAGACACAAGATCCAGGCCCAAGTCCGTGATATATTCTTCAATACAAGGAAAAGAAAAATTTTCCGAAATCTCTACATCGTCCAAAACAATCATCACATACGAGTAGTTGGAGACCTGTTCTGGCGTCGCGTGGCGCTTGATAAAATTTCCCACGATACCTTTTTCTTTGATGACGTGAAGATTGAATTGTTGGACGATCTCTATCGGGATTTCCTTATCGAGTGTGTACTGACAGACGGTGATGCGTATATTCTTGGAAGAAAAATTTCGTGTCAGTTTAAGGCAATTTTTTTGCAATATAGATACCTTGTGATCCCAATGGGGTTCACCGAATCCAGGAACAATGATATAGATGGAAGAGGGTTCTTGCATTTTCAAAAGGATACATCAACCTTTAAATTTTTTTAAATTGTAAAAAAAAAGAGGAGCCGTGTTAAGAATATAGAGGCCGTGTAAAAAAAAAAATGTCCAATAATCATCGTATCGTGTTGGGTCTTCTCACGCTGGTGCACAAAAAATGTGATCCCGAGTCATGGCTGGCCCAATTCTTGCATCGTGTTGGTCAAGGTGTGTACCGGGCTTCAAAAACAACAACAACGGAGTCTAATACGACTACGACAAGCAAGCGTTATCTGGAACAAGACGACGAATATTGTCGGATGTTCCTTCGATCAAAGATCAAGGAGATTCAAGATCGTTCAGGAGATGACAACATCCTCCTCCAAAAACAATGGAATCGGTATACGGATATGCTAAAAGAATTATTAGAGGCTTTGGAATCGGAGGCGTCACCCGTCAACAAAAATAATGAATCGCTTACCGCATGGATCGATGAGCTGTTTCCCGAGAAGAATAAGACGCCGTATCTTTATGCGGATGCGGATAGGATTCCTTTCTCATTTTTTATTATGGAGGATCGGGAAGCTTTTTTCAAAGAACCGGAGGGTAGCCGGATACGCCATTATCTTTTTTTTCTGAAATCAATGGAAGATCTTCTCCATTCTCAAGCTCATCCGATGAACAAGGGAGATTCCACTTCTTATATCCTGTGGACCACTCTGGAAAATACATTATTACGAACCGCGGGATTTCACGGCGTGATCCTTGATCGTGGCGAACTGGAAAAAACCAAAGGACGTCTTTTTTGGAACCCCTGAAAAAAAAAATGATTGCTCTGTCATTTGGTTTAAAAAGACAGAGATCTTTCAAGGAAAAACACATGAATCGACGTTTCAAGAGATTTCTGAATCTGATGGTGATGGAAGGTAAAGTGAACCGGAATATTGTGGTAGAGGCATGGAACCGTGCATTAAATGTAGTCGTGCGTCCTAAATATCAGCTTTATGTCAAGGACGTGTTTCCGACAATGAAGGCTAATCATCCCAACCTGTCGAGACGTGATCTTATGAGATTGATCCGAGAACAATGGATGGGATTAACCGAGTCGGAAAGGGTGTCTTATATGGTGATTGAGGACAAGCGTCCTTCGAGACCTAACCCGTATCAGACGTTCCAGAAAGAGACCTATCCCAAGATCCGCGCGTTGCAACCGGAGCTCGGGATGGGAGATATCTCGAAAAAGATTTCCGAGTTGTGGAAAGCATTATCGGAGGATGAAAAGGCGGCGTATGCACTGGCAGCGTCGATTGGCGTGGGTAATGCTTCTCCGGCAGTGATTCTGGAAGAGCAAGAAGAAGAGGACGAGGAAGAACAGGATCCTATGGAAGAAAAATATGAGAAAGTGATGATTGCCACCGCTGCCGCGACGGACCCTGTGATGGGAACGGTGTCGCCTTTGGCATCTGTGGAGGTGGCGGTCGTTGCGGGGACGACCGCGACAACGACGACAACGACGACGACAACAACAACAATGAAACAGGATTCGGTGTTGGCCCCGGGGGTGATTTCGGAATATTTTTTAAAAGGGAAGAAGGGAGCCACAATGACTGTGGATAAGATTCGTAATGAGGATCTTTATCTGGACGAAGGAGAGAAGAAGGAGATCCAAGAGATCCTGGAGTTTCTTCGGACCAAGGATGATGCGTCTCTGAAGCGTCTCATTCGTGAGAATTATGATGTGAAGATTCCCGAACGCACTGGAAAGGATAAGCTGTTGGAGTATGCGTACAACGCCGAGCGTCAACAGAAGATTGAGAAGCGTTTTGTAGACAAGAGGTCTCTTGTACCTCGATCGATGCTTGTTCTTACAAAAGAGGACAGCCAGCGTCTGGAGGAGAGAAAGGCACATCTGGACAAGATGGAATTCTGGGCACTATATCTTCAGTACCGTAATTGTTTTCCTGAGGATGAGCGTGGAGAGAATGATATCACCAAGGGCCAGTTGCTACAGGGGATTATGGATTTTGAGAGGAAGGAGATGGAGACCTCGAGATGTCGGATCGCGATGGGGATTACGACTTGTTGATAAGATTGTAATTATTGCCGGCATGTACAAGCGATGAATCCTCGTAAGACAAAAAGAAAATAGTAAAATTAAAAAAAAGGGGTGTAATTATAAGACCGACCCACCCCACCCCACCCATGAGCTCTACGTGTTCCATATGTATGGAAGAGCTTTTATTACCGACCGAGGTGATTTGTTTTGCGTGTTTTCGCCCAAACGAGCTGGGATGTTCCTCCATTCATCGGACGTGTCTGCGTTGTGTCTATCGGTGGTTGCAACTGGACAAAGATGCGGATCAGAGAGATTATTATCGCAAGTGTCTTTATTGTCCACAGCATGCGCTTTTACAAACGCTGGATACGACCACGGCATTTCGAAAAGATTTTATGGCAATGCTGAGTGATGAGAAAGACAATTATTCCTGTCCATTTTGTAATATCTTTCATGGCACACAGGTTTTGATTCATCGTCATATTGAACACGATTGTTCTAAATTACCCATCCAATGTTTTTGTCGCAGGGTGTTGTTGCGTGAAGATTTTTTCTTCCATTTGTTTCATTGCACGCATCACAAATATTGTTATGATTGCAAGATCTATCTAAAACGATCTATTTACGGTCAGCATTTAAAGGACGTGCATCATCAGATCCAATGCAAATCTTGTGGAGAATACGTGTCTTTTGAACGATATGGACATCATCTTGATTCCGAGTGTCCTGATCGTCTCATGGTCTGTACTTGTTGTATGAAATTAATCCCTTTTCGAATCTTTCGTTCTCATTTAATGGATCATATGAGAGAGATTGTGCAAGAGATCAAGACCATCCGTTTGCGACAAGAAGAACTCACTCTTCAATTCAAGCAAATTCAGGAACTTTTGGCTCCTTCTTGGAACATTAATCTTTTGGAAGATTCACCGTAAGTTTTTTTTTATTTGTAAAAAAAAAATACCCATGTCTTCTTCACCATCATCCGACGACGAGGACTCGATTACCAATGTTTCTATGAGCGAAGAGGATCAAGAGGATCAAGAAGATCAGGAGGACCAGGATAAGACATCTCGTTTGCTCCTCTCCTTAAAACCTCGCGTTGACGACAAGAAACCTTATAAATGTTTCTATAAGGGTTGTGATAAACGTTACACAACGGAGGGTCATCTGCGAGTTCATATAGACGGTATACATAAAAAAAAACGGAATATATGCAAATTTTGTCATAAAAAATTCATCTCAAATAGTCATCTTACACGACATATTAGATCCGCTCATTCTATAATCAGACCTTTCCGCTGTGAAATCTGTCAATTAGCATTTGCAAGAAGAGAATTATTTGTACGGCATGAATCTACAAAAAATCATAAGGAAAATGTAGAAAGGCATCAGAAAAAAAAACAATGCATTATAAATGTTTTCGATCAACACTCTTTACCGATTCATCATATTAATAGTATTTTACAAGAAATGAAACCCAGCCTTGGATTCATTCTCTACGATGAATTAATCAAACATTACTTAACCAATACAGTGAAGGACATTGCCTTAATGGTACATCTATTGAGAAACTCGACCTCATAAGATCCTTTTTTTCTTTTTGTCAAAAATTGTTGATATAAACTAAACAAAATGTCGGCTCTTGCTATTGTAGACGAATTAGCAAATCATATTCACTCTCTTCCCATGAATATCTTTTATCATATCTTGAGTTATACGCCATGTTACGGGATTACGCCAAAAATGATACGGAATCAAATGCATTTTCTTTCCGCGTATCGTTTATTGTGTTCAAGCGTTATATTGGAAAAAGAGGAGCGTTATAGGATCCGAGAGAAGATGAAGACATTTGATTTTTTGGCCAACAATTGTTATTTTCAATATGAGGATGATTTTATGTACATTGGTATCTGGAGCGATGTTTGTGAGAAGGAATTCCCTACGGAAGCGGATTATATCGTCTTGTATTATTCATGAGTGTAAAAAATAAAAAAAATAAATTTCTTCTCTGACAATAGAGAGATAATTAATGACAGACTATCGTGGGAAACCAAATCATAAGAAATCATTATCGGAAAACGATGTCTTGCTTAAAGATCTGATCTCCAATTTTACCGAGCTGGGAAATTCTATTTATTCAGAGATACAAGCCAACACCCTCTATACCGTTTTTTCTATGGGAGATGATTTCTATATCACGGCCTCTCAGAGGAATCCCTTTCAGCTGGATCTCTACCGAGTCCGGGATGGGATGACCTCGAAAATTCAGCCGGCCCTTTGGCGAGAAATGCAACTGGTGAGTATGAAGACATCCTATATGATTGCCGAGAGCGAGTCGCTTCTTCGCTTCCATGCCGATTCCTATCATGATCCCTACGAGCTCAAGAAGGCCATTCTTGCCTTGATGATGTCACAAAAGGTATTTCAATATAAGAAAGAATGGATCGTGCACTTCAACCTGAGTGACCAGGGATTCTGGTGCCCAAGTATAATTCAAGAGATTGACGTCGACGCGGAGATCATCTACGATTACAAGGACGTCCGTTTCTCCTACAATGGATCCATGCTTCTGGTAACGGTGCGTGGCACACCCTGTTACATGCTTGATGCGCATCGGAGTTCTCCGCTCTTTTTTGTACCCACATTGCCTCATAACGTTGTGGAAGCCAAGCTCTTGCTGGGATTCTCCGCGAAAGACTTTGTTCTCGGTATGGGCATGGATGAATCGATCGGTATTCCGCTCATCGCGCTCCTTTCGGGGGCTGCGCCTCTTAAGAAGAATGAAGCAGAATCCATTTCTCACAAAATACATGTTTTCAGGGACAATCTCGAAGATCCCGATGGCGATCTTCTGGGTCATTTTGTGATCTGGAACCCGGTGTGGAAAAAAGGGGCGATACCACGTGTCGGCCTTTCTTCGGCACCACATAATTCTCATTTTACTTCACAACTTTTTCCCATCGGAGAAGCGGAATGGAATATGATGTTGTCGTTGCCTCATACCAAGCCCATCATTTCCGATATTGTCTTTCATTAATTAATTGGCAACTTAAAGACCCAAAACGCTTATAAAAAAGCACACATGCAACTTTCTTACTACGCCTATCTTTTTCATCAATTTCTTGTGGCGTTCAATGTCACCTACAACAGCTCCTCTGTCTTTGAAGACCGATTCCACATTTTTGCTCAAAACATGGATTTCATCGAGCAATACAATGCGAAACAAAATGATATCACGCTTGGTATCACCGTATTTGCCGACAAGACCAGGGGTGAATTTCTTGCTTCACTGAATATTTTTCCTTTCTTGGGATCGGATGATGCGCAGGAGGAAGATGATGATGGAGAGGTTTGTCCAATGCTGGTTTCTACTACTGACAACGATACTCTTCCTACGGTGTTGGACTGGCGTCAACAAGGGGTAATTACCCCCATTAAAGATCAAGGATCCTGTGGTAGTTGTTGGGCTTTTGCGACCGTGGAGACGGTGGAGAGTCGAGTGGCGATTGATCATGGCCATGGCATCCCTCCTCCGATCCTTGCCCCGCAACAGCTCGTTGATTGTTCGACAGAAAATTACGGATGTTCCGGGGGGAGCATTGATAGTGCGATGCGATACCTATCGACAAACGGTGTGGTCCAAGAGACGGAATATTCTTATGTTGCTAACGATGAAGGACAATGTCGATTCGTTCCGGGAACGAATCGAACCTTGTATAAACCGGGGCCGTGTTTCCGTGTGACGTCGCAGAATGAAAAGATGATGAAACAGACGGTGGTTCAACAAGGGCCTCTTACCGTCACTATTGATGCCAGTGCTGAAATCTTTCAATTCTACACCGGAGGCATTATTTATCCTTCTGAATGCGATACTGAGCTCAATCATGCCGTGCAGTTGGTGGGGTATAATGATTCGTATTGGATTGTGCGGAATAGCTGGGGTGAACTATGGGGAGAGAAGGGATATTTTCGTGTCGCGCGCGGAGAAGGTGAGGATGATCCGGGAACATGTGGTATCGCGATGGGTGTATGGGGTTTTTTCTCCTCTTTATAAAAAAAAAATGATGATCCATCGACCAACATGAAAACATACAACAATCCACGGAGAATGAACCAGTACGCAGAAGGCTATATAAAGCAATATGACAAAATGGGAGAGGCTCTAAGTAAACATGGACTCTATAGTACCGAGCATAAGAAGGAATTGGATCGTTTGTATGATCTTTTTTATGAATTACGATCCGGTGATCAAATGGATATTTGTTCCCACGGATGCAAGAAAACAAAGATCTGGCAGAGGGTTGACAAAGGGTGGGCGGCGGTATGTGATTGTGACGAGTCGTATTGGATCAAAACCGAGTATATGTGAATTTTTTTTTCCTCAAAAGAGAAAGAAAAGAAAATAAATGAGACATGTTTTTCCTCTTTTCTTCTTCCTGTTTCCTTTTTGGCCGTCGCCACCGCCTCCGCCTCCTCCGATTATGATCATGACTAATTTACTACCGCGTAAGGATTCTTTCCAGAGTATACTTGCTCTTCAGAAGAAATATCAAATTCCTGCAGATCGATCAATCATCCTTCGTGAAGAACACAATCTCCCACCAGGACTTGATGTCACCTCGATGCGTCAAATCACGCTGGACCAACTGATGACCTCTCATGAGGACAAGAAAAAAGATCCGGTGATTCCTCCTTTTCATGTGTATTCTCGATTCCATCACGATTATCTATACAATCGTTATTCGGAGATTGTTCCGTACAATCTGTATTGCACGGTAGAGGAAGATATTGCCAAGCTGGTGGTCCATCTTTTGAACGAACCCGATCCGGATCCTTTTCTTTTCATTGTTCAGAAACAAGAATGGTTTTTTGAAGAGTCGTTTCAATCATTCCTTACCACGGAAGAAAAAAAGAAGATTGATACCACACTCATGATCGATCTCGATGCCCATCCCGTCCTACAAATCCTGCCTCGAACAAATCATAAACTTGTGTTTTGGGACCACAAAGGTCGTCCCGTGGTATAAATAGATTTAAATACATAAGGAAGAGGAGATAAAAAAAGAAAAATATGTTCTTGCGGATTTTATATTTTATTCTTTGTTATGATGTATGGTTTTATATATCACATGTAGTACTTCATAGCAAGAATTTCTGGTTTATTCACAAGGAGCACCATACCAAAACGGAGCCACGTTTTTTGGATACGTATGTGGGGCACTGGTTGGAAACTGTTTTTCAAAGCGTGGGGTATTTTTTTCCAATTCTTTTCACAAATTATAACTGGACCGATGCTATTGTCGCACTCTGTTTTTTAAATGTACGAGGTATGATGCGTCATGACGACCGTTGTGTACCAATCATTGGTAATCATCACCTCCTTCATCACAAACATCCAAATTATAATTTTGGAGAATACTGGATGGATACGCTTTGTGGGACAAGATATCCTATTGATAAAGAGTACCGACGAGGATGGCTCTACCTCTGATACTCAAAGGAAAAAAAATGAATCTTTCACTGGTTTTCTTTACGAAAAAAAACAGCAAGCCGAAATGACAAGAAAACTTTATGTTGGAATTATTACGACGTATACTATAATGAAATATGGCATCACACGCACCGGTAAACCCATTTATCGTTGTCAGCCTCTGGATCCTTCTCTTCCCCCGTGCAGAATCGTGTATGGTGGTGAAAAGAAGGGAAAAATTGTTCTGGTTTATCAGTACACGGACGCATCGACGTCTAAAGAAGATGTCCTTGTAGAACTCGTTCATGTGATTGGTGTGGCGGATCGTTCCCATTTGCTCCAAACACTTTTCTATCATTGCGGTGTGTATTGCAAGCCTTGTCGAAATGTCGTTTGCGTCTCGGAACAGGAAAAAAATCTGTCTCGCATAGATTGTACCTCTCTTGAATTGTTTTCCATCGATCCAAAGGGATGTCGAGATATCGATGACGCTTTTTCTTTGGAACGACTCTCTCCCACAAAAATAAGACTGGGTGTTCACATCGCACAACCCATCGCCTTTATGAATGCCCATGACATCACGGAACGTATTCAACAGGGTGCCTTTTCCACACTGTATTGTGAGCCAATGGCTACAGAAACCAAGCCTTTATGGGGGAGAGAGATCGAAACAGCATCCTCTTTATTGCCCGGACAGATCCGTCCTGCCTACTCGACCTTTTTTATTGTTGAAGCGACAACGGGCAAGATCCTTGAAAAGGAAACAACGTCTTTTCCGACACGAGTTCAGAACCATCACGCCACTCATTACGAGGACATTGAAAATTCTCTGGTACAGCATCTCGTGTCGCTGACGAGCCCGCGCGCTCAAGATACTCATGATGTAGTGGCTTTTTGGATGATTCAGACCAATCAATACATCGGAAGTGCTTTTCCCGGTTTGCCTTGTCGTGTCCAGACCACATCCTCTATTACGGATACAGATAATTGGTTTGGGAAAGAGGGAGAAGAAGAACTTCCCATCACAATTCAAAATGCCTTTTCGCAATTTCGTCGGGAGAAGGCTCATTATTCGATCGATCCAGAAAATCAACATCACGCATCTCTGGAGACGGAACGCTATGTTCATTTTACTTCCCCCATCCGTCGTATGATGGATACGATGATTCATTTTCAGATTACCTATGGCATGCCCTGGGAATGGAAAAAATATCTGGATCGCATCGATGAGTTGGATCAGGCAAGTCATCGTTTTCATAGGATGTGTCGATTGGTCGGCACTGTTGATGATCTGCTGTCTGAGCATAAGGATAAGGATGACGATTCTCGACCGATCGAGATGATGGGTTACTTGTATGAAAAGATGGAAAGGGGAAGATGGCGGGTGTATTTTGAGCGATTGGGTTTTCTCAAGATACGTGTGGTGAGCCGAGAGCTCTTACACCTCTTTCCAGAGGAAGAAGAGGAACACAATTATCCATTGGGAACAGCGCTGCCTTTTCTTGTCTATCCCAAAAAAGAGGGGTTTTTACCGATGGAACGATTACTCTTTTTACCTGGTTGGACCGGTCTTCCATCTTGCTAAAATTTTTTTTTTTTTATTTCCATCAAGGAAACGAAAACTCTAAAGAAAAAACAAATATGAAACCGGGACAGCTGAAGAATGCTTGTGACACACTGGAGATCAGTCGTATTCTTCAATCATTAATTTATGCAATGAATCCCGAAGATGTTCGTAAAGAAATATTAGAAGATTCTATCCGACGCTCCAAACATAAGGACCATGTCAAATTTATGGGAACCTGGTATCTGGATTACAACGGTGAACCATTGGACCATGACCCCGTCAAGGCACAGCAATTCCAGATGACGGGGAAAAAACCACGTGTCCAGATGAAAGATGTAACGGTGAGTGAACCAGTGGCGCAACTGGACGATCATCATCCAAATTTTATCAAATTTGTGGAATTAAATAAGGAGGATCTGATGCATAAGATTTGTCTCTTTACGGTATGTATCTCGTATAATATCAGTAGTGTGCATTACGTAGCCTTTATCTATATTCCTGAATCGAGTTTGCTTCTCAGTTTTGATCCGGGACATCAGGTTTACGTTCACGGCCAGGCAACGATTGTGTACGTGGTACGCCAATCATTCTCAAAGAATGGGCTTATTTCTGATGCGCGAAGCAGGCCTTCTCAAGATCTGGGAAAATGTACTGATTTCGAGTTTTGTGGTATTATATATGGTGTGCAATTTAATGGGGATTATGAATCGGGTCAGCCTATGGATGCCATGTGTCAGACCTGGACGGTGTATTTCCTTCAACAAGCAATTCAGCATGATTTCAAGGATTTTTCTTTTATTAATGACATTTGCTCTATTACACCGGCCTTGCGAGAATTCGAACTCTTGGAAAAGACGGTGCTCCCGTGGTTAAAACGTAAAAGGTACAAGAAATTAAGAGAAACGTTTAGCGAATATATCCATCAAGAAGTGGGACCTGACTGGTCTTTAGAAGATGCGATTGCTTTTATTGAATTGTTTGTAAAACAATGTCCTCAACACGAAGAAGATACGGTCTCGTGTCCACGTCGTCGTCGCCAACAAAAACAACAATTACTAATGTAGAGTAAACAATTTTTTATTTGAGGGACCTCAATAAAAAAAAATAACTTCTCAATAACCACTGTTCCAATTAGTTGGGACGAGGAGGAGGAGGGAGCTTACGGCTGAGAGAGGCTGATTGATACTGGATGCTGTACAGGGTGTAGCCATTGCCCTGAGCATTCAAGCCGTTGTTTCCACCGCAAGAGATGGTTTGATTGCTAATCTCCACGGCGTTGGAGATAAAAGAACTGCCGTTGGGCAAGATAAGATCAATACCGGTGACGTTTTCGGTGACAATCTGAATGGTGCTGGGCACGGGGTTGCCGGTAGTATAGGTCTGGGACAAAATACCGGTCTTGTAGATGGTGTAGGTCACCCCGTCAAGCACAAAGTGGTTAGTGGCATTGTAGGGTCCTTCATACACAGTGGAAGGACCGGCAGGTTGTCCGGGAACGGCGTTGATATTGATGGTGTAGTAGGATTGACCGATGGAAATAGCGTTGTTGGGCGTTCCGGTGGCATTCGAGCAGTTGTAGGTATTAGGGTCATAGATATTATGCTGAAGATAGAAAGATTTTAGGTTGTCGGTGGGAAAACCGGGGATACCAGAGGCAGTCTGGGTAAAAATGTTGAATGCGACGGGGGTCTCGCCATAATTCACAACGTATTGAACCAGATTCGGGGAAGGGACGAGGGCTTTATCCAGCGATTGTTTCTGCAACCGTATCGCAATATTGGCGAGAGGATCGTTACAGAACCAATCAAGAAAGTTATATTCCTTTTGGTCTTCAAAACAATCGTCATAATAGTTGAAAAGGGGATGCATTTTGAAAAATAGATTGATGTTCTATCATAATAAAATTTTTTTTTTTTTCATCGTCAACAAAAAAATTTAAATAAAATTTTACAGAGGATAGGTATTGAGATGATCAAAATTTTTTTTTCCAAATTAGTCCTGGGAGAGGACAATCTTGCCTTCTAATTTTTCTTTCGCGTACAATAGATACCGGATTAGATCGGGCACGGTGATACCGTTGGTTTTCAGAAATGTTTTCCACAGCTGGACCACGGATCCTTTTCCATTTTTGCGCAAATGGGTAGCAAGATCCTGATTTTGGATAAGACGTACAATATCGGGCCAAGAGAGGCCATCTTGACGGATGATGGCATCGGTGATCTTGTGCGGAGGAGGAGAGGTGTCTTCTTCACGGAAACGATTATGTTCAAAATCATAGCAACAAAAGACGAGAACAAATGCGGGACTGTTGAACGTTTCCGGATCGGTGCTAAGCCTGGGGATGACGCTTTCTGCCAGCGCGTCTGCGCTGGCGGGAGGAAGTAAGCCTATAGGCACCAGATATTTGTTGATGGCTTCATTGGCAAGCTGTTCGAAACGTTGTTGCGGTGTTCGATCTCTGCGGGAACCCATATCATCGAATCCAAGGGCTAATCGCGCGGCTCCTGCCCGATGAGTCCGTCTAAAATCCTGTCCTATCATGTGCTTTTTTTTGTATAAAAAAAATAATTAATTTGATAAGGTTAGAAAGATGAAAAAATATCGAGAGGACGACGTTGATTTATTTGTGATGAATCTATTGACAAAAATCATTGACACTTCCAAGTCCTGTCCACACGGTTCCCATCATTCCTATCGTTCCCATGTGGCGACGACGGTTCATGGACAGGGATGTACAAGAAACAGTATTCCAGAAAAAATGAATCATCGTACTATCTTTACACCGCGACGTAATAAAGAACAATCATCCTTATGACAACGACAATGACGACAATGACGAATAATGATTCGCTGTTTAGCCTTTTACAAATGAGGACCAGGATATGTCTCAACCCCAGTGAGCTCAATGCCACCTATTCGGAGACAGTCCTCGCCAAGGCGCGCCGTCAATACGACAAGACCTGTTTGAAAAATATTGGTTATGTGGATCGTGTTTTGCGGATTCTCCATATCGATCATCACGAAATTATGAAGATTATACCCGATGTCATTTTTCTCATCACGATCGAGGTGCGCGCCTACATTCCCAAGCCAGGGGACTCGGTAGGAATGCAGGTCAATTTTATTTTTAATCATGGTATCTTTGGCGTGTTTGAAAAAATCAAGATCCTGGTACCCATCCAGTTGTGTGAAAAAGAATGGGAACAGAAGCAAGAGGGAGTGGGTTCGAACAGTGTGCTCTACATGGTTCATAAAGAGGATCCAACACGACAGATACGCATGAAACAAGTACTCCCAGTCGAGCTGGAAAAGATTCGTTTTGAGAAGGACAATTATTCTTGTCTGGCTAAAATTATTTAGGAATCGCGGTGAACGGCGTTTAATATTTTTTTTTACAAAAAAAATAGTCTTTTGAAGCAAAAAAGATGACAACAATGATTGTGCATCAGATCGTAGAATTACTCATGCCACCGATCCGAAGCGATGTCCAACTCACAAGAACAGACATTCAAATCCTTCAAGACCAATTGCGTTTCTTGCTTGCTCCTCAAATGGATTTGGTACCCGATGCCTTGATCCATTGTCTATCCAACATTGTCATTCGAAGGCGTAAACAGCGTACTATATTACCGAATGCCTTGAATCGTGAAATATCACAATATTTATCCATTCCCGATGCAGAAAAATACTTGGTTGGAATAAATTTGCCGTCAGGACAAATCAAGGATCAAATAGCAAAACGATGGGAGCAAAGAATAAAAGAATATTCCAAACTAATCAAAGAGAAAAAATACTCGTCATGGGAAGAACTTATATGGGAAGAATACAAGATGGGAGCAACGATTGAAAGATTAACACCTTTTATAACGTCGCAAAACATCCCTTTTGAATATATGCGTTCTTATTTGTGGAGAGAACTTATCTTGGAAGAATACAAGAAGGGAAGAACATTACAAGAATTAATACCTTATCTAACGACGCAAAACATTTCTCTTGAATATATGCGCTCTTATTTGTGGAGAGATCTTATCTTGGAAGAACACAAGAGGGGAAGAACGTTTCAGGAATTAATATTATTCATAACGGCGCAAAACATTCCTGTTCAATATACACGGTCTAAATTATGGAAAGATCTAATCGAGGCAGAAAAAAAGAAGAGGACAACGATCCAGGAATTAATACCTTTCATAACGGCGCAAAACATTCCTGATGAAGGTATTCGCTCTGAATTGGAAGATCTAATCAGGAAAGAACGATCCAGGAATTAATACACATTCCTCATAGGAATATCAAAACGCGCTGTGCGGTGTTTACAAAAATCATTAAAAAAAATGATAAAGCGGGAAAAGATCCAAGAGAGGGGTAAAAATAAAAAAATCCCATCAATGAATTCGACCGAATCGACAGGTGTGGTGTTAAAGATATCGTATATCCGTAACATCAGTGATAAGACCACTGCGGGAAGTCTTCATGAGACGTGGTTGGACATTTCACCCGATTTCCAAAGAGATTACGAGAAACGAAGTAGGACATGGACGGGAAGCCTAATTGAATCCATCTTTCTCAATAGGATGATGCCACCGATATGGACGGTATACAACAAAAAGGAAAATTGTGATGAGGTTCTTGACGGACAGCACCGTCTTAGAACCATTCTGGATTTTGTCAACAACAAGTTTCGTATCCATTACGAAAAGTTCCCTCCCATTCATAATAAGGAATTTAAAGACTTGGACAAAAATCACCAGCAGAAAGTGCTTAATTACACCATTTCTTTCAACAAGTTGCCATCTTCTTATCGGGAGTCTCCCTCGGAGCTGTTCCGAATGTACGAGATCTTAAATAAGGCCTCAAAACCCTTGAACAAGTACGAAGTGTACAAGCCGTTGCGTCTGGAATTTTACAAGGTCATATCCAACAAGATACGAAAGTTTTTTGCAACACCTCTTTTTCAGGAAACACCTGATGATAATAAGAGGGGTGCAGCAGAATCGCGTATCATCCAGATCATGTCCATTTACGACATTGATTTCGAGCAACCCCTTAAATGGAGCTCGATGGAAGATATCAAGGAGAGGTGGTGTAGCAAGTTTATGGGAGATAACGATGAGGAGATTCGTCAAAAGTTCAATGAGAATCGTATGATGATCGAGGATCTGATGGAACTCTTGTATCACTCGATGGATTATTTTAAGCAGTTGAATTTTTTTCATGAAGAGGGCAGGTGCATCGTGGACAAACATAATTCCTTGATCTTCCAGGTAGTTCTTGCACGATCCGTCAAGATTTTTGGTAAAAACCGTCGTCCTTTCCAAAACGTGGTCGAATTCGTAAAACAGGATATCCTTCCCAATATTTCCAGATACGTCGGACGCGAAGGACGCGATGGCCAATTTCAGAAGAAAATGATGTCGAAGATCAATACACATCTACGCTATATTATGGATACATCGTCTTCCTGCGATTCAGGTAGCTTAACACGTCTTTTCAAGAAAGAAGACAAGAGGAAAAAGCTGGAAGAACAGAATAATATATGTCCTCTATGTGATAAGATGATCGAAGAACATCATGATTATCACGGTGATCACATTGTACCGTATGCGCAAGGTGGTCTAACCCTCTATTCCAATCTACGGGTGGTTCATCGATTATGTCATCAGGCTTTGTCGAGCGGAGGTGGGAATGCTGTCTCCACAAAAACCAATTGATTTTATTTTACCCAGTAACGCCCTGTCCAATCCACCACGTGTAATTCTGACGTGATATTCCTCGACCTCCTGAAATCATCCACCGCAACCGTGTCGAGAAAATATATTCGGTCTCGGAAAGGGTGTTAAACCGTGATCGCTCTATAATTCGCTTCCCATTCTTGAATTGTCCAGCCACGATTTAGATATTTCTGGACACGTAAAGGATCCATGACTTTATCCAAAAGATACGTCATACATTTCTTATGTCTCCGTTTCTGTAAAAGTTGTATAGAGGATTCCCGGATCTGCTTGAGAAAAGGAAATTGATAATTGCTTAAAAAGACGAGTATATTGGGAATCAGATTCTCATGAATATCAATGGGATATCGAAAATATTCTTTTCTTCCATCTTTGATCACGGACATGGAAAACTTCCACAGATTTTCTTCTTGAGTGATATCCCAAGGAAAAAAAGAGACGGCGATCGGTGAGGGAAAATTATCGTGATCCCATAAGGATATGCCATCGTTGTAAGGGAATGGAGGATTCTTTTTTCTTGTGACAATGAAATGATACGGCTTGGAGGAAAAGTAACACGTAAGATGAGCAGATTGTTGAATCGCTTCTGCGATAGTAATGGTAATATCTTGCCACATTATTGTTGTTGAAAGAAGAATGAATGAAATTGTTCCTCGCGTTTCAATTTTTTAAACTATTTTTCATTGTCAGAGATTTGATTCATTAACATGGACCGATGGTTGGACAAAAGATTATATGAATTACTTATATGTAATGCCAGTGAAATATCTCCAATTTTGATTGCCTTTGATCCAATACGATACAAAATTTCGGAACATTTATCTTCAGAAAAAACTTGCAGTTTAATAATCTGTAATGCCACTTCCAAATAATTATGTTCAATTGCTACTCGAGCAATAACATATAATAATGATTGAGAATTTTTTTCATGAAAGACTGCAGGTAAACATATCAAGCGTAGTGCCTGTTGTATATCTTCAAGGGTAGGTTTTCGAGAGGATGGATGAAGCAATCTTTTGACAAGAGAATCAAGAAATTCATTGCGTAATTTACGATCCCTGTCTCTATAAAAGTCGTCATAAGAAGAATCATAAATGATTTTATTCAATAATTCAACTAAATGAATGGCCAGGTCCATGTCCTCCGCACCATATTTCAATGCTATCTCTCCAATCTGTTTTAAAATGGTTGCTATGTGATGTGTCGGAAATATCGGTAATTGGGTAAGCCGTATCGCTTCTTTAAATTTTTTAAGAAATACAAGATTGTAAGCAATCTCATGTAAAAGTTCTTTCGTATCAGGAGTAATGTGTAATCCAACGATAAATTCCGCCAAAGTGTAAAAATTATATGAAATTGCGACTCTTGCTAAATTATACAAGAGAAAATCTTTATCCACATCATTGGATGTAAATTGCGCTATCAAACCAATGATATATTTTGCCATCGAAACATTGCCTTCTTGAATCTCCTTCGACACGCTTTTTAATACTACCGTTTTATCAAACGTTTTGTTGTCCGAAAGAATAAGTTTTTCAAAATATTGTTTTCGTCTTGTATAATAATTATCGACATCGGTACTCCATGTCTTGCTTGTTTTTTTCAACGACAGGATTTGTTGATAGGTCAACTTATCAAGAATAGTATCAAGAATATCATTTGTAAAAGGATTTTTCCAAGTCGTTTTTAAAATATCCATCAGACAATTCACTGTTTGCAAAGAATAACTTGTTAATAATATTTGTTTAGCCGTAATGATATCATTTTCAAATAAAATGGAATAGATCGTTTCGATCTCTTCTTCCATTGGACGTTTTTTTTTTATCTATATTATTTTTTTTTTCTAAACCTCCGTAGGTAAAAAAAAAATATAAATTTTATAATGTTGCTCAAGGAGTAGAGATGTCGTTACCTAATTGTTATCAACTTGCCATCAATTGCAACTTCCCCACCACTGTGGCCGAGGTGTATGGCCTCGCCGCCCTTGAAGCCGCCGAGGCCTCTGCGCTTTCCAATGTGAATGTGCAGTACCAGAATGCCTTTTGCACTCCTTCCACAACGTATTGCTTTGATCCATGCCCTCCCCTCCCCCAAGATCTGACGGACACATGCAATTTTCAGTGCGTGTACAAGAAGTACGGCACCGGTTGCGCCACCGACTGCTGTAATGGGGTTAGCCAATGCACGGCTTCTGGTTCCTCCTCCACTTATTCCAACCCTGTGATCAAAGCTCTCGAAAATTTCTACAACACCGCGTACCCCGCTGCCGTCGCTGCTGCCAACGCGGCTTCCACCCACTCTTGTGTCTAATTAAACCGGACGCATGGGAGTATGTTCGATTTTGGACCATTGAATCGTTCTTTCCTGCATGCCCATTTTCTTGGTGGCTAAAATATTGTATTCCAGCACCATCTTTCCTTTACGGGGTAGTATGAGCCCCACCTCAGGGACAATGTCGAGTACAGAAACAAGGACGCAACCCTTTCTCGGTGTGGAAAGATTGATGGACCGCGTTAGATAACGTGCCACAGAACCCGCCTCGAGAGAACCAAGATCAATCGTATGTAGTGGGATAAGATCCTTTCCATCCGGCTCCAGATAATAAAAACTTAGTTTGCAGAGCACGGCTTTGTCAAAATTATCGGTAATCAATTTGATAGTGATATTCTCTAACACGTGTGTGCTGTACAAGAAATTCGAGTTTTGTAGCACATCTCTCATCGTAAAATGTTGACCCACGGGCTCATCCCCAAGAAGAAATACACCACCGTTTCTCTCAATATGTTGAAGGATTACCTTGCGATGAAGAGAGATATGCTGGATGGCGTTGGAAGAGGGCGTATAAAGATCGTGAATGTTTACGCTCTCTTCGGCAAAATCATGATCACGTTCTGCACGCGGTGATGGAGGTGGTGGAAGAAGACGCTCTTGGGATAAATCTTTAAGAGCATATTTACTGATCCCTCCATCTGTGGATTTTTCCAGACGGAATCGTTGACTGGTCTTGGTCGAATTAGGTGTTGTGGGTACAGATGTAGGTGTGACTGTGGGAATCATAGCAAGCACGCTTGTGGAATTAGTGTTCACTGGAGCCGTAGTAGGAGCCGTAGGTATAGGCGTAGTAGGAACCGATTCTTCAAATCCAACCTTGCGAAGCTTGAAACGATATTGCCCTGTTAATTCATCCTTGACTTTTTCAAGACGATATTTGACAGTCGCACCCTCTTGTTCATGAGTACTACTTGTACTACTGGTGGGTTGAGATGGTTGTGATACCTTGGGTACTGTCGGTGAAACAGACGGCTTAGACTCCGTTTCTTTTACCCGGATTGGTTGTGTTGGTTGTGTTGGTTGTGGTTCAGGAACAGCAATAAACAGTTCAGATACAATAGGTTCAGGAGCAGTTGTAATAGGGGTTTCAGCAAGAGGAGCAATAGGCTCAGGCTCAGGTTCAGACTTAGGTTCAGGCTCAGGTTCAGACTTAGGCTCAGACTTAGGTTCAGAATTAGGCTCAGTAAGTGTAGCAGTATCGGATGATGGTTCAGCAACAGGAGCAACAGGTTCAGGAGTAGGAAGAGTTACCGTTTCTTCAGGGGGACGCAAATGAAATCGATACAGATTCATCTTGGCATTATTTTCCTGTTCGAGTCTAAAATTTTTGGGTGGGGGAAGCACAGAATGATTGGAGAGTTTTTTTAGGGGGAGAGAAGAAGTGGCCATTTTTTTGAATTGGAGACGATGAGGATCATACATTCTCGCGACAGAGGCTGTTTTCCGATGACTCTGATAAATAGGGACTTGCATGCGGTTTTTTTATTTATCATGGGGTAGACGATTTTTTTTTTCTGAAAAAAAAAATGATAATTATCACCTTTCTCTCTGTACCCTTTGCCAAATAGAAGACTCCAAATTATGATCATTGGACTTGTAGCCTACAAGGCTTCTGGTAAAGATGTAATGGCCGATTTTCTTGTACAACATTTTGGATTTATCAAACTCAGCGTCGCCGAGCCCATCAAGAAAGTTTGTCGCGATCTGTTTCAACTAAACGATGAACATTTTAATGATCGTATTTTAAAGGAAACCAAGATCCCCTCCTGGGGTCTTTCTCCCCGAGAAATCATGCAAAAAGTAGGCACCGATCTCTTTCGTCATCATTTTGATGATCAATTCTGGGTAAAAATTCTCCATCAACGCATAGAGTCTATGCTTCATCAAGGCATTTCTAATATTGTGATTTCCGATGTCCGCTTCCAGAATGAAGCCGACGTGATTCATCAACACGGAGGAATACTTGTGTATATCGACCGTTTCTCTCGGCCTCATGATAGCCACGAATCCGAGAAATTGTGCATCCAGGGTATCGACAAGGTGATTCCGAATCGAGGCTCCATCTCCCAATATCGTGAAGCGATACGTCAATTTATAAATTTCGCATTAAAAGATGCGGTATCGGATCCACCATCGACGACGTCTTTCTCTACAAAGATATTTTAATAGGAGGATGGCGGTCGGGCGTTGACGAGAATCATGATTTAGACATAATAAGATAATATCTTGCAAGAAACGGGGGGTGTAAAAAAAAGAGGGTCGTATACGACGCTCTTGTAAAATAATCAGATCCTCTACACTCTCGACATGAGAAGAATACAATTTCTTTTTTTCCATGATTTCATACATGACGGCACCAAGGCTATATATATCCACACTCGAACCATAATGGATCACGGCCTTTCTTGCCAGAACCAGCTCGGGTGCCATATAAAACAAGGTGCCTACCTTGGCCGTGGCATCGGTACCCTGAAGCGCGGGAAGATTGTCGTCGCTTTTCTCGGCCCAATCATTGGAAAGCACCTTACAGATTCCAAAATCGGCAATCTTGATATGATAATCCTGCGTCACCAGGAAATTAGAAGGCTTGATATCTCGATGGATAATAAAAGACGGCTTCCTTGCGTGCAGATAGGCCAATCCTTTGGCAATATCCATAATAAACGAGATCTTGGTATGGATCGTTGTCCATGGATGTTGTTTAAGAAATTCGGATAATGATCCACGACATATATATTCCATGACAATCGTATAAGGAGATTCAAAGTACCCCAACAGCTGGATAATATTAGGATGATGGAGTTTGGTCATCGTCGAAAACTCGTTCTTCATGAGTTTCATTTTAGAAGGATCGAGGTTGTTGAACTGTTTCAAAGCGACAGGGATTCCCCTCCAATAACCCTTGGTGACGACACCAAATTGACCCTTTCCCAGGATATTTTTTTTCGAATCGGGATGTTTATAAATCTCATTCCGAGAAATGATCCATTCTTCCATGGTGATTTGGAAAATTACAATATTTTTTTTTTATTCTATATAGAGAGTAGAGATTACGTAATGGGAAGACTTCAACGAACCCGGCAATTGCTTGCAAAAGTTAATACTATAATCGATAATGGAGGCAACGATAATATTGATACCTCAGGACTATCTATCGATATTGTGGTTGCCGTGTACAATGAAAACATTGATTGGATTGCAAATCATAATCTTCAACGCCACGTCCTTCTTTATATGAAAAAGGATTCACGTCCGATTCATGACATTGGTTACAAGAAAATCGTGCGTCTGTCCAATGTCGGTAGGGAAGGACATACTTATCTTTATCATATCTTGGAAAATTATGATTCTCTGGCGGACGTGACATTTTTCTTGCAAGGTGATCCTTTTGATCATGGCAGACGCACGTTGCGTTTCTTAAAGAACCCAGGTATGGGCGCCGGAGACATTAGTTGCCTCGCCAATGGTCATGTCGATTGTCACAATTTTATCTGTCCACGTCATCCAGAGATTGCACCGACCACCAAACAGATCTGTCAAGAAATGTTTATCGATCATAATGGATACAACCGGTTTGGTCCAGGTGCACTCCTACGAGTATCCAGGGATACGATTCAGTGTCGCTCGACCTCTTTCTATCGACGACTGATCCAGTTCCTGGATTACGATGTCAATCCAATCGAAGGGTTCTCCATGGAAAGACTGTGGTCCTCCAGCGTGTTTAACCCCAATATCAAGACCCCTTTTGTTTGAAAACGATCCGTTAAGAAAAATGAGCATCGTAATATTCAAGGGCGTTGAGGATGGCCTGGTCCATATTAAAATATTTGTAGGAGGCCAACCGACCCACGAAATGCACCCCTTTCTTCTTTTCTTCCTCGGCGAGATTCTTGTACTGATCATAGAGTTGCATGTTTTTATTATTCGGTACCGGATAATAGGGTTCTCCGTGATCGTTGGTAAATTCACGCACTATGAGGGTGTGTGGCGACCGTTGGTGCAAGAAATGCTTGTATTCAACGATGCGCGTGTACGGAACCTCCAAGGACGGATAATTGACCACGGAATTGGGTTGATAATACCCTCCATGAATATCAAGAAAACGCTCGATCTGAAAATCGATAGATCGATACTCTAATGGATCCAAGCCGTGATCTTCAAAATAACGATCGATAGGGCCCGTAAAAATGACCACCCTGTTGGACACGAGATGAGGATTCTCTTTACGGAAAAAAAAGAAATCGGTTTCAAGACGTACCGTGATAAGAGGATGATTAAGCATACGTTCAAAAAAACGCGTATATCCTTCTGCAGGGAGTGCCTGGTAACGATCGCTGAAATAACGTCCGTCAAAGTTATTCCGGACGGGGATGCGTGCGAGGACAGAAGCATCCAATTCCTCTGGATACTTGTTCCATTGCTTGTACGTGTAATCCCGAAATATTTTTTCATACAACTCATCTCCTACACGTGATCTTCCCATCTGTTCGCTGTTGGTGATACCATCGTCATATTTCGCTTGTCTTGATTGAAGCCAATCATTCATTTCTTGCTCATTTTGGAGATTGGTATTGCACAAAGTGTTGACGGTGTTGATATTGACAGGGATCGGGAAAATTATTCCTCCAATGGATCCAAGCACGCTATGGTCCCAGCGCTTCCATTCTCCAAATCGAGAAACATAATCCCAGACCCGTTTGGAATTCGTATGAAACAGATGCGCACCATAAGCATTCATGAGGATTCCTGTTTCAGGATCTTTGTAATCGTAACAATTTCCTCCAATATGATTTCGTTTCTCAAGAATCAAGACTTTCTTGTTTTGTAGTGTCGCCAATCGTTCGGCCAACACTACCGCGGATAGACCACAACCTATAATAAGAATCTCGTGATCCATTTTATAAGATATTTTTTTTATTCTTTTGAATAAAAAGAATTATGGAAATTTATCGAGGAGAGAAGCATAATGGTGTATACCATGGGAAGGGTATGCTATATACGAATCATGGAGTATTTATTGGACAATTTATAAATGGCCACTTAGTGAATGGAAATTGGGATAATGGGAATGGAGTCACTTATGAAGGTGAATGGAAAGATGGTTTACCGCATGGATACGGTACATTAAAGAACCAAGATAATTCCTACACAGGTCATTTTTTACAAGGTGATAAACACGGACACGGTGTTATAACCAAAAACAATATAACCTTTGAAGGAGAATTTGAAAATAATACAATGAAAGAGGGTGAATGGACAATCACATATGCAAGTGGATCGATTTATAAGGGTCATGCAAAAGATGGAAAAAAGCATGGATATGGAAAATTTTCCGATTTAGATGGGAATTCATGGGAGGGAGTATTTGAAAATGATCAAATAAAAGATGGATTGTGGACTGTTGTGAACGGATTTTCAACTTATGTTGGAAATATAGTCAACACAAAAAAGCATGGGAAAGGAAAATACAACAGTCGAATTGAAAATGATCATGGAATATTTATTAGAACGTACGTGGGAGATTTTGTGAATGATCACAAGAATGGAAAAGGAAAAAATACGATTCGACATGTGAAAGGAAATACAATTACGTCTGAATCCTACGATGGGGATTGGGTTAATAATGAAATGCAAGGTTTTGGTAAATATATAAGAAAAAAATCTCCTGATGGAGGATTGCATTACGAACAAATAATTGTAGAAGGAAGATTTAAAAACTCATTATTGATACGTGGTAAAGGTAGATATGAATACTTTTCAGGAAAAATATATGAAGGAGAAATGATATCCTATAATGGTATAGAAGTACCTGATGGTCCTGGTAAATCAACTGATCCGAATGGAAGTATCATCGAAGGTATGTTTAAAGATGGTGGAAGGCATGGATATTCTTCGGAATACAATTTATTGAAAGGGCAAGCGATCTATGATATATGGAATAGAAACAAGTTTGAAATAGAATGTGAGAAAGAGTTATGTGTAAAATTCGATGGTCGAGGAATCCCAGTTACAAAAAAAACAAGCCTTGTCAAACAACTATTAGGAGCTGGTTTGAATATATCGCACGTGGAATGTATAAAAAAATTCCCTTCCTCTAAATTTTATGAATTTATAGAGGTCCAATTCAGAACAGCTTTTTCCTATGAAGATTATAGTACATGTAAAGATATCATTAATTCCTTTAGAGGAACCATGGTCAAGAAAGATGGAAAACAATCTCAACAAGGAGGAGAAGGAAAAGGAAAAGAAGAACGAGCCAAAAAGGCTTTACAACAACTTATGCTCAAATTGCAACAAGAGGAAGATGCCAAGAAGAAGAAAAAGAAGAAGAGGAAGAAAAAGAAAACAACCACAACCTCTCTTGAAGATGACGAAGAAGAAGAGGAAACAGATACGTCATTCGATCCTTCCCTTATTTCAGAAATCGAGGCGTTGCTTTTGCCGGTGATTAGAAGTTCCATGATCACAAAAGAAATAATGACGATTTTGGAAAATCAACTTCGTGTATTGCTACTTGCCAATAAACTAAATATCGATCAATTGTTGAAATGTTTATTGGATATTGTCACTCGTAGGAAAAAACAGCCTTCAATTCCTGTTTCGATTTTACAATTACCATTAACAGCAACAGCAACAACAACACCACTCATAAAACAATTCGATTTTACACAAGAATTGGGTATTGGGCTTACCGCGGAACAATATTTTGCACGGGAACAGATTGCAAGAGAAGTGGAAGATCATCTCAATGAAGCATTTTCATCTTTTATGAAGACAATAGTGAACGTCTCTCCAAACACATCCACCTCATGTTATATCGATAAAAGTGTTGATTTTAAAACATACAGGATGGGTTCTGACACAATGGGACTCGCGACGATAAGAAGTGATATCGATTTTCAAATTATACCTGTCACCAATTATTCAAGAGAAGACATGGGAAAAGATTATTTACAGAGCCTGCAACAAGGACAAAGAACTGAATTTTTAAGCTTGACAAAATTTCAGATTGTGTGTATTCTAAAAGAAATACAAAGATTCCTTGAAGAAGATTTAAAAATTGTCATCCACGTCATTGAAAGCGCGCGCGTACCCATTCTCAGTTTTGAGTACAAAGGTCTATCTTTTGATATCTCCATTGCACAGCAGTGGACCGATTCCCGAGAAATCACACGAAAACTCAATCAAGCGATGCATCGTATTGATCAAGAATTCATCAGAAAAAAAGACCTTGATATTTTAGCCCACCGGCTTGTCATTGCTATCAAAAAATTTTACCAAGAAAATCAACCAGAAGCGGTGGATACAAGAAATCGTGGGATCCCTTCGATTGTACTTACGATTATGGTATTGGCTTATCTTCAATGGGAGATGAAAAGAAATAAAATCCCAAGTACTTTAATTGGAGCCATCAATGGGTTTATGAGATTTTATCGCGAATTTGATAATACACGATTTTTTATTGATTCGAACTTTACGATTCAACCCCTACCAGAACCAACGGGTCAACCTTTTTTGTTAATCGTTCATCATCCATTGGACCTCTTATTCGAAAGCAATTATTATCGCCCTGACATTTCTAATAAAAGAATCATTAATATTGCAAACTCGGTCGATTTTGACAAACTTAAAAAATTAGGAATATTCAATTATAAAAATCCCAGTAAAAAGGGTTGAAAAAAAAACAGGGATGGGGTATTTACTTTCTTTTATTCCATTTTCCATTCTCGATTGAAATACTTCAAATCCAACAAAACAAAACTAATTCTAATTCTCCTCCTCTTCTTCATTATCCGCGGAGGAGGCGTCTTCCGCCACGGTGGTCTTGTTCTTCTTTGGTCCTCTCTTCTTCTTCTTGGGCGCAGGAGGCGCCTCAGTCGTTGTGGTTGTGGTCGGAGGAGGAGTAGCGGGCGCTTCGGTATTATCCTCATTTTCCTGCTCTTCGGCTGCATCCATCACCACTGGGGCAGGGGTAAAGGCCTTCTTTTCCTCATCAGAAAGGAGCTTCCATCGACGACCCGTCTCCCTGGAGACATCCCCAAAAGAGAAACCCGGGTTCTCTTCAAGGATGGTGGCACGGATGCTCATCGAAAAGGTCACAAAGGGTGATCGCTTCTTGGGACCGGCGGCCGCCGTCGCCTTCTGTTGTGAAGCCTTCCATTGGGTAAAGGCCTCTTCCGCACAGATCCCATACTTGTCGGCCATGGTCTTGCAAAATTCTTGTACGGCGGAATCCACGTCTTTGGTAATCTTCTTCATCAAAAGAGGAGCCATGATTGCGATCTAATTGGGTTTTGGTTTTTGGTTCTGTTGGGGGAGAGGAAAAAAGTTAGTAAAAGTAGGAAAGGAACATCTTCCATGGGACACTCGACCCTTTTAGACGCGGAGAGATCCCCTCACCCCTTCAGTTTTTTTTTATTCACAACGATATGGACATCCCAAAAAAAAAAATTTTTTTTTATTATGACCGGTAATAATAAGAAAGAGATGTCCTCTCCCTCCAAAATAAACATTATTCCTTTGGGACGTGATTGCAACGTGGCCGAAATGTTGCGCACCCTTGGATGGCGACAGTGTGCGCTTCCCTTTGACTGGGTATATTCCAGTCTCGATTCTATCTGTCAATGTTTTGAGGATAATTTCAAGCTTTTTCATACCGGCTTGAAATTCAATAAAAAAAGAAATGGATTGATTGATCATTACGGATTCATCTATGTTCATGATTACCCTTCTCCAGCGGACATGATCTGTAGCGATTTTCACATCGGAGAAGGGATGCTGTGGGAATACAACCCCGTGGGTTCCGACTGGGAATCTCATTATCCCCTGGTCAAATCCAAGTACGATCGCCGGGTAGACCGTTTTCTTTCCATGATGAAAAGCCCCAACCCCATCCTCATTTTTTCAGAGTTTGGGGTTAAGTATGCCAAGATCCTTCGTCAAGTATTGACCGATGTCTACCATAAAACTAATGTCCTGATCATCAATTCAACACGAGAAACGGATCACGAGAAGAATGCCCCTCATAACATCATCCACGGCTATTTCGGGTCCGATCCCCAGAAATGGAAACAGGCGGTCGAGGAAAATATCGGGATACTTATATCATGATTCGTAAAATCTATTCATACGCGTCGGAAATAATAGCGTCCTTCGGCTCCACACATCGACTCGTTTCGTCGAACCGCGGTACACGCCTTGTATTCCACGGTTCCCCAGACAACCTCCGTTCTCCCAAACAGACGACACGCAAGGGATCGTCCCTCTCCCACGATCATCGCCTCATTGCAATTACCACACAATGGAAGCATCGCCGGTTGCAAGATAACCGGAGACAAGGGAGAAAAATCTACCGTAAATGTCCTTACTTCTTTCATCCTCATGATAAACGCCAGCACCAGCACCCATGCTACTCTCTGGAAAAGATGTTTCATCATGATCATTTCTTAATTTTTTTCTTGTTCAACATTGAGGTCACTCTTTTTTTCGAGAATCATTTTTATTTTTCATCAGGGTTTACAAAATAAAATGATTATTATGACGTATGAATGTCCGCAATGTTTACGTGAAACCAATTCCCTCATCTTTGATAGCCATATTCCGACTTCGATTGGATTTCTTTGTTTTGAGTGTAGAGATCTCGTCTTTCGTCGTCTCCGGGAGATTCTTTTCCGAGATCCAAAGAAAAAATTGATGTCTGTTTCTATTTATCGACCCCGGATACCCTACAAGTAATTAATTGAACGGATGTTAGCATCATCATCATCGTCGCCCCTCCTTGATCACATCGTCATGATTCCTCATCTTTTTTGTGAAGAAGGTAGTCATTCGTTTTTTGACTTTGATATGTATCTATTTACGATTGATTGTTCGGAAAAAACTATCGAGTTACAAAAACATCTCATCAGCTGTGTCAAACCCCCCACCGTTCACGGATTACGGGAATGCATCGAGCGATACAACCAAGAAAACGACCACATCCTCGACGATCAATTCTTTCTTGCGTTTATACCGCAAGAAAATCAATTCTATCAAATAAAATGGGACCTGTCTTGTGTGAAATGGTTCCCCAAAGAAGAGACCGTCAACATCAAAGCCATGATATTCGATCACATAGTCGCATGGAATTGTGTCCAGGATAAGTTCATGCTACATCTAATTTGATCTGAATCGTATTTACGTTTATGCTTACGATTTTGAAAAATCGTTCAAGTTCCATATCTCGCGTCTCCCATCGGGCAGGTTGCGAACGACTTGAATCGGTAGTTTATTCTGTTCGAATTCCATCTCCGCAATCTTGATAGGATTAATTTCTTTGCCAGGATCGACCATGAGTGGTGCATTATAACTGATCTGAAGGGCTCGTACACCCAAGACCCTGGCTTTCTCAAATTTTGTTAAAATAGCCACTGAGACTCGTGAGGGTACTGGTGGTATTGCTTCTAATTTCTCCATGAATCATACTCAAACTGTTTTAACATGAATCCATTGAATTCATCACTTTTTTAATTTCATCATGTTGATTAAAAAAAATATCTTACTCTTACATCAAAATTGATAATGCAAGAAGAAAAATTAGTACACCAAGTACACAAGGCAATGAGAGAAAGACGATTTAGACAAGCAATACAGATTATCAAACAACCGGGATTTCCTGTATATTGGAAACCCCAATTACTTCGTGAAATTGCACAGCCTTTGACAACGGAGATATTGCACCCGAATACGGGTTATGGGGTGCGTGTGGAACGGGAAGAGGGTTTTTTACAGCTTGCAAAACAAATTTGTGGAATGCCAGAACTCGAGGAAGGAGATCGATTAAGAATACTGTCACAAATCGCGCGCTTGCTCGCCAAAGAGCATAGATTTGATGAGGCAATACAAATTATGCATTCAATATCACAATCTTATCAAGGTAGAATATTTTCCCTTCAAACTATTGCCAGTCAAGCGATAAAACACGGGGAAATGAAGATCGCACAACAAACGTTCCAACAAATTAAAAAAACAGATAATGTTATTAAGAATCATATATATGGAGAATTGGTATTAAAACTAATAAGAAAAATAATAGACGACATGGTTGAAGATGAGATTATTAGAGATATTTTTAGATTTCTAAAGACCGGTCAAAAGAAACAGGATGGTCAAAAACAATATCTTGATCTTATCCTAAAATATATCACTGCTCTTGATGAAACAAGACGTGAACATATATTGTATCATATGGGAATGAAGATGGTCCACTCGGATTTACCTCTCGCCCGACAGATTCATCAAACTATGAGGGATGTCCAACAACCATCAGGATCAGGAAGATATAAAATACGTGATTATAAAGCCAAACTTTTACAACAAATTCTATCCAAACAAAAACAACTTCAAGGTGGCGGTGGTGGTGGCGGTGGTGGTGGCGGTGGTGGTGGCATTTAACTATAGAAAAATCGTCTAAGATGGTGATTTCTTATCATCATAATGAATACATCTTGAAAAATCATCAAAAAAATGGTGGCATTCCGCAGAAGACGAATTCAGACAAGTCTTGTAATTTTCCCACACCTCCTCACATTTTACTTTCTTATCTGGTAATGGTGGTGGAGAAGGACCGTTGCTCGTGGCGGTAGTAGTGCTATCAAAGACATGATCGACGGCTTTTCGCGCGACGGAGCTTCCCACACCAAATCCAAATCCCTGGAACATCGTAGACGCCAAAGTCGATGTCATAGAGGCTAATGTCTTTTGTTGTGGTTGCGGTTGAGGAACAGTAGAAGAAGGGGTAGCATATCGAGGCTTCGGTAATCGTTGTTTGGACTGATGGTTTTGTCTCATTTTATTATATAAATCCCCAAGTTTTTTTTACGCTTGATGGTTCATTTTTTTTTCTTTCCTTTTTTGTTTACAGGCTCTAAAGACACTTCTCGTCAAGAGTTTACTTTTTGTCTATTACAAGACATACATGGAGACACTCCTCTGAGTTTTCTACAGCTTTGAATCAAAAAAAAATTATTCAAAATATTTTTTTTTCTATCAGTATAAAAAAGAAGGAAGCATGCAGGTTTTCGTACGCACGCTGACAGGTAAAACGATCACGCTTGACGTAGAACCCACCGACACCATTGAAAATGTCAAGCAAAAGATTCAGGACAAGGAAGGCATCCCTCCTGATCAACAACGCCTGATTTTTGCCGGCAAACAACTCGAAGACGGACGCACCCTTGCGGACTATAATATTCAGAAAGAATCGACACTCCACTTTTTAATAAAAGAGTGTGTCCACCAGTCATTGGGTGGGCAAGTAGGAATTGTTTTTTGAAAAAAAAAAGCATTTTCTGCGACATGCCTTGTTGTTCGGGAACGCCTTAAAGGCCTGACTACCATCTCTCCCTGGAAACGGGGAAGAGAGAACAGATGTAATCCATCTTCCCAATGGTAAACAATGTCAGGTATGAGACCCTTTTTTGGGGTTGAAATAGGTAATCCGCAGCGTTACTGCCTAAGTCCGTTATTGTCAAGGATATGGCAGGCGTTCATCGACTGAACGGGTATGGGGTCGGATGGGAACATAGACACTCCCAAAGGAAGACCTTAAGATACAGTCAGGCCCTCGGTGAGAGCCGAGGGAGAGTCCGGGTACTCAGACTTCGTGGTGGATAAGTATGGCGTAGTGCAATAGAATGAAAATATCATTTTGAAAAAAAAAGTGATATTTGGTGAGGTCATTTTTTTATTCAAAACATAGTAAATAAACTATCATGACGAAAGAATGCAATTCATGTCACAAGCAATTGGAGGATGCTGAATACGTGGGCAATAATCAGAAAATCCTATCCACGTGTTCCAAATGCAGAGAGCGAGGTAAACGAAGCATGGAAAAACATTCGGAAAACCGAAAAGAAAACACCCAACAATGGAGGGAAAAAAATCTTGAACGCACCAAGCTGATGAATGAATTTTACAGATCAACAAAATCCTTGTCCGAGGAGCAGAGAAGCATATTGGTTCAAGAATTCAAGCAAAAGCATAACATCAATGATCATGTATCAGGCCAGCCATCAAAACATCGCAAAGAACATTATGAGAAAGAAGGTGTGACGGGTAAAGATTGCAGTGTAGCCGGTTGTGGATGGAAAGCCTTGACCCATTTCAATAACAATAGCAATAGTTGGGATCGTTTACGCACCACATGTAAAGATTGTATGAAAAAACACCGCGTTGCCTCCAAAGACGTACGTAACAAGTATTATAAGAAGCGTATGACAGAAGATGTCCAGTTTCGTTTGAGACAAAATATTAAAAACCGTATCCATAATTCTCTGCGTTTTTATGCCACGGAGAAAGATGATAGAATTATCCACTATCTTGGTTGCCCTATGCATCATTTCAAGGATCATATGGAATCTTTATTTACAGAAGGTATGTCTTGGAACAAATATGGTCATTATGAGGATGAAAACGGTAATCGAAAGATTGGCATTCAGATAGATCATATCATTCCCTGTAACGCCTTTGATCTCAACAATCCACAAGAATTGCTCTTGTGTTTTCATTGGAAGAATTGCCAACCCATGTGGGGTGAGGAAAACATGAGCAAATCTGACACCTACAAGCAGGAAGACAAGCTTCGTTATATCGAGAGCATGAAAGAGATCATGGACAATACTTCTTTGGATCAGCTCATAGAAAACGTCCAGAAAGATATTAAGGAAGAGATGGAACGAGAAAAGGAGCAAGCCGAGCTTGCTCTACAGAAGGAAGTCGAAAATAAAGCCCTGCAGAAAAAACAGTCATCGCTGTTTGAGGATTATCTTTACGATCAATGTCTGGAAAACATGCAAGTCATGTTTTTCATGTATGAGAATGCCAACAGCAATAAGGGTAAGGAGTACAAGAAGTCTCCGTTATTTCTCATGAAGAACAAAGAATCGCGCAAGACAGGCGGTGAGAACGCCAAATCCAAGACAGTGTATCAATATACGATCACCGATCGGAAATTTATACGATCGTTTGATTGCATGTCCGAGGCCGCGAAAGAATGTGGTATCAGTCATGCCTCCCTCTCCAATTGTTGTCGGCAAAAGACCCAGAGCAGTGCAGGATTTTGGTGGAGCTACGATCCTCCTGCTGTTGCATCAACGACAACAGAGGCTTAAAAAAAAATGATCCCAAAAGGGTTCTTCTCATTTCCTAACAGCTGATTGTACATACGCCTTGACACAAAATTGACCTAACATAACCATTTTTTTATTACCTAAACAGAGAATCCAAAACAAATAAACAATGTCCGCGATGGCCACTGTCGTGTCGGCCGTGTCGGCCGTGTTTGCATCCGCTCCAAAGGAGAAGACCGATTTCAATCGAGAAGATTATTATGCGACGCTACGAATCATGGCCGAGATGACCCCACCCCCTGTCCTCACTACGCTGGAAGGAAAGAAGGTGATGATTGCGCTACAGCACAAAAACACGCCTGTCCTCCGGCAAGTTGTCAAGCGAGCACGAAAGATTGATCATTGCCAGACCTGTGAGGAGCGTGTCCTCAAGCTTTTTCCTCTGTCCATCCCGGATAAGGACGGGAATATCGTGCCTCTCTTTTTGAACCCGACAACGACCCCTAAGCCCTATCAAGATCTTGCCCGGAGGAATCAAGAGTATTGCCATCACACCGACATTACGGGCATCCGCATCCTCACGGGTAGTGATGAATACCTGTTTGACTTTGCAGAGGAACAGGGAGTGGATCCGAGGATGGAAGGACGACTTTTCCATCATTTCTACAAGCTTTTGCCCTCTCAAAAGACCGAGCTTGATCCAGAGGAAACCAATCTCCTGCACAAAGCCTTTCATCGCTACTGTCCCCGTCAGTTGCCTGATATGCTGGAGACGCTCTTACCGCTTTCCAAGTGGACCTTGAACAATGGACTTTTCGAGATGATCAAGGACATTAAGACGTCCCTGGAATGTATTCGGGATGCAATTCCGGAAATTACGTACGGGGAGAACATTAGGCCTTCGGTGTCTTGGTTGTGGAGGGTCGTGGAGCGTTTCGAATCGATGGGAAAGATGCCGGACCAGCTGACGGTGCATCATAGATGGTTGTTCTGCGCCGAGATCCTGTTGTGGACCACCATCAGCCCCGATGGTCTCGATCATCAGAACGCGGTGTCTTGTGTGATCCAGCAGGCGCACAATAATGTGATTCCTGTCATGAGCTCGGCGAAGGATCGGTCTGCATTGATCAAGATTCTGAATCATCGTCTGTCTCCAGAGAATTACCAGCGAAGAACCGCTGCGCCTTCGGAGGGTCAGATCAACAATGCCATTCATGCGCTGGGAGATTTTACTAACACGATCATGACGCTGGAGGAAGCCACACAGATCCCTGGTGCGGTCATTGTGGGTGTGGGTATTCCGACGAATACAAAAACCTCGTCGATGAGCGCGTTTGATGCCATGAAGAAGGAAGCCAAGACGGCCACTGCCATCACGAACAAGAAGAAGAATCCATGGGGTCTGGCAGAGAGGTGTAGCGAGCCACAGATCCAAGGTCTCAAAGATCTTGTGAACTATGCTCGGGATCATCCACAAACCCCTATCTATCTGGACGCGTCGGGTATGGTGAGCGTCTATGTGGCTTCCACGACTCTTTCTAAGGAGATGTGCTGTGTGCCGTATATGTGGTGTTTTTTGCAGGATACGATGACCAAGATTTTCACCTTTCCTTCGCCGTGGGCCGAGATTGCAGTGATTCTTCCACAGTATGAGACCACCACCTACCATAATACGCTTTTTCTTCTCCGGGGTGCTCTTCGAGTCCCGTCGGATCTCAAGAATTGTTGTTTCCCGGAATTCTTGAGAATTGCGTCACGAAGGGTGTGTGGACCGGCGTTTGAGAAATTGAATGAGAAGATTCGTCTTTCTCTTCCGACGGCGGAGCCGGCAATTGGTAGGGGGACATCGGCGAGCCGTGGCGAGACCTTGATAAAGCCCATACGGGTGCGGGTCGAGGGAAGAGAATATACTTTTACCACCATGTAGATTTTTTTTTTTGTGTGGTTGTAGTAGCTCTGGATCCCGTATGTGCACGCGTTCGGAATAACGCGCAAAGGCGTAAAAAAAATATTTTAATAAATATTTTTTCTTCTGACAAAATAAAAATGTTTACAAATATATTTGTCTTTGTTTTTCTTATAATCATTCTTGTATTTGTTGCTTTGATATACAGCAAATTAAATATCACGGAAAATTACAACCAAGGTTGTAGAAAAGGTTTGTTTGGCGAAAGGAAGTGTTCTAATTGTGATTTTGGCAGTTGTAAAGACAAAGGTTGTCGTTGGCGGAGAAAAGATATACACACCGATTATTCATGTCAAGACAGCTAAGATAAAAGCATCTCACCACGCCAGCTCCTCTGTATTTGCCACGCAAAAATATGTTTTTTTTTGGGTAGGGAGTCAAAAAAAAAAAGTATCTGATTATTTTTTTTTTTAAAATCCAAACACTTTCTATTTTCGGTTCATTGGTGAAAGCTTGTGCTGTTGTTGTTCCTGGAACCAGAGTGGAAAAATAATGAACAATTATATTTACCTGATCTTGTCATTATAAAAAACCCAATGATTGGATGAAAATTTTGATTGAATTTAAAAAAAAAAAATTTTACTGGGAAATAAAATGATGTACCAGAAGATCGAAAAATTAAAAGAAAAAGATAGAAAAAGAAGTAAAGAAGAGTTTGAACAAAACTTGATTGAAAAATTAAAAGATTTGCCTGTTCATAAACAAGTATGCTTTAACTTTGACTCGCGATTCGGCGAACCTTCAGGAATTGATTATGGAGTTACATACAATGGAAAAACCACTAAAAGTTTTTTTAATAAGCAAAAACTATATGATGTAGTGATTCGTTTTTACGACACAAAAAAAGTTGTGTATTGGTCAGATGTGACAAGTCCAGAATTTGCCAAATATGCATGGGAGAAGCATATGTGGGGTTTGATTAAATATGTGGATTCAGATGAATTTCGTGAAGGTGTTAAAGAAATATTTAGTTATCACCAGAGGCAGAAGGAAAAGATGGAAGAAAAGAAAAAATTGGACCAAAAAATGAAACATATAAGGGAACAGGAAAGGAAAAAGGAGATAGAACAAGCAAAAAGACGAAAAGAACAAAAAGAACAAAAACTAAAAAGAATTGCTCAAGGAAAAGATGATTATTTTGGGAATCCAATTATAAACCCAGTTATTGGTGATGATGGTGTAATTTACGACGAAACAAGTGTATTAGAATATTTCAGAAATATCAAATATAGAAACGTCCCTACGCTGCAAGATAAATCAGTTTTTATTCAATTTCCTATTTACAGAGCAATAGGTGGTAGTAAACATTTAACAAAGTTTAAAAAATTAGGAACAAATGGTCAAGCCGTAGGCCAATGGCTTGGATGGTAAACAAAATGACTCCCATCAACTCCTATCTCGTCTACCGTGGCCCTCTTTTGTCAAAATAAAACCTTTTGGGATTTTTTTTTTTTGGAAAAATCTACTACACTTTCTATTTTCTATTTTCGATATTAAACAAAATGACTCCCATCAACTCCTATCTCGTCTACCGTGGCAATCTCCTCCCAAAATAAAACCTTTTGATTTTATTAATTAATTTTTATTAACCCTCCGTTCGACAAAAAATGATTTGCAAAAGACTTGAAATAAAATATAATAGAATTGAACAATATTTCTATTTATTTATTATCAAAAATTAAGGATTATTTGCCTATAGACGATCTCTAAATTTTGGCTCTCAATCTGGCTCCCTACAACGCCCATCTTAGCCCAGCCCTCTTTTCCTGCCTTTTCGCCACCGGTACTACCGGGAGGACGGGTGTTTTCTGATGAAAAAACATGTTTTTTTGATAGTGAGTCAAATCTTTATCTCCTCTTGATAAAGATTTCATCAAAAATCACTCGTCCTTGAAGGTAAACGAACGATACTGTGTCTTGGTTCGCAAGTGTACCAGACCGAGCTCTTCACGGAACCATCCAACGATATCCTGTGTGGTTTCTTTGTCTAAAGAACGACAACAAAAGAGATCAATGGAGCAACATTTCTTCTCTGGCCAGGTATGAATCGACAAATGAGATTCTCCCAGCACATAGACGCACGTGACACCCTGTGGCTCAAAGAAATGAAATACACGATGCAAAACGGTAAAACATTGCTTAGAACAAATCCCATCCATAATTTTACGAATAGAGGTCTCGTCTTCTAAAAGTCGAGTCGTCGAATCCTCAGACCATTCCCCATCCAATAAAATATGCGTCATCCTCTTCTCTGGACTCTCCATTTTTTATTAAAAGAGATCTTGCGTTCTTAAACTGGTCTATTGTTCATCATCATGACGACGACGACGACGGCAAAGAAATGATGTGCGATAATAATATTCTTCGTCTTGATTTTCTTGATTAGATCGTAGTGGACACAGATATCTTGTACAAAAGGAGAGCATGGTTGTTTCTATTACATTACATTAATTTTTCGTATTTTTAAATAGTTTTTACCATTTCTTCAAAAAGTTTCAATCGAGGCTCCATTTCCACTTAGTTGTCCTTGTTGGTGATAATGAGAACCGTGTTTCTATGATCATCCTAATCAATCTCTCGGTCCATAGTCCCTGACATGGTAACGTGGTACGCAGTATCATCTTTAAATGATCCATGGCTTGTTCCTCGCTATCAAAAGTCCTGGAAAGAAGTTTCTGAAGAGTCTGTGGGCGTAAGGAACGCATGACGATATCGATATTTTCCTGCAGGACTTTTTTAACATGTTCTTCGTCTTTCAAGATTTCTTTTTGTAGTCCTGTCAAGGATAAGATGTATCTTTTCACATCGTCTGCAAGCATTTTTCCAGTGCTGGAGGAGGACGACAATTTTCGTAATTGCCTCGACATTTGCCTGGTCTTTGGATCCAAAAAGACCTCGAAAGAATCGGGAGTTGCACCTAAATAGGACGAGACGCCCAGCAGACATGCCAAGATACGACGCTGGATAAGAATGGGCATGACCGCATACAAGGAGTCTAATTTTTGTCGATGGGTCATTGATTTCCAGATATACGGAGATGCGCTATTGATCGAGCTCCAACTTTCACGAAATGGATTTTCCGTGGAAGATAACATCATTTCTCTTATCTTTCTCACCTCCGCGTCGGTCACACGAGCGCCTCTCTTTAACAATTCCATAGCCACAGGTACATTTCCAATGATCACGGCATTCATGAAAGGACTCCGTTCTTCACCGGGTACACCATCAGGATTGGCGCCGAGCTCCAAAAGACCAAGAATAAACTCGTTAAATTTCATCGGATCATAATAATTGTAATAGCGTCCAAAACGTGGATTTTGATTACGATTCCACATATAGATCTCTTCATAATCACTTATGATCGCTCGATTAAGATAAGAAATGATTCTTGAATGATGATCATCACTCTTCCTTTTTAGAAAAAAAGGCTGATCGAGATTCAGTCCAAATTTTTTTACAAAAGTAGGCAAAAGAGGAAGATCCGTTATGAGATTCCAACAAAAGTGACAAAAACGAACTCCTCTTCTGCCTCCATGGGAACAATCATGACGAGGGACTCGAAAGAATAATTCCGTGAGATCCACTCGGGCCCCGCGATCAATCACAATCTGTACCATTTCTAAAAATTGATCAATGGCTGTTTTGTAACTATTCTTGTCACGATCATATCCTCTGTTTTGTATAGGCATCAAGAATAAATCGACCATACCAGGTAATAGAGAATATCTTTTTCGTCCGGACAAGGGTAATGGAATGATTGCATTGATCAATCTTGCAGTTCTTCTGGGTTCACCGTCTATGAGTGTACGTAGCCCATCAATATCAAATACATGATAAAAAATTTTTTCAACAATACCGTACAATCGCTTCAAATACAATTTATCTCGAGGGGTCATCGGTTCTTTGTCGATTGATTGTGTCCCTGTTCTATAATAATCCAGATATCGAATCGCTGGGAGTGGTTCATCTACCCATTCTACGGATTGTTGTTGTTGTTGATCGGTGGGAATGAGAGAAAGATCAACACAATCTCGAAATGCTTCATGAGAGCAGTAATGTTCATAAAGATCCATGTCTTGCAATATTTGACGAACATCGTCTCTCATTCTTATAATGGGTTACGTATTTTTCTTTTCACACAAGAAAATAAAATTATTTGATTCCTGCTCATGTGAACTTATCGTAAAAAAAAACTGAAGCCCCCGGACCCCTTTTCCCCACCAGGAGGGTTGTCACAGCTACGAGGGAACCCCCGCCTAACTCCTTCCCCTTCTATCAGACTCCAACTTTTTCCAACCACAACAGATTCCGATGGCCCACGCGGTGACGAGGAAGGTTCTTCTTGGCGAGGTGCACCAGTTTCCCATCCTGGACCAGGTTGGCGACTTTTTGGTGGACAAGGAGATGCCTGTCCGTCACGCGGTGTTTCTTCGCGCGGTCTGCAAGAAGACGGATGAGGCGATTCGTGCGGAGGACTCGGTGTGGAAGCGTCTTCTCGCGCATCGTCTTGAGCGCGGTCTTGGCAAGACGACGACCCTTCGCCCCGAGGCCAAGCACATGACGGGGGCTTATGATCGCTGGCTGGTGCACACCGCCACGGTCAAGTCCATGAAGGAGAAGACGGCCTACTGGCCCTCTGACGCCGTGCAGTATCGCTGGCATGCGATGAAGAAGGAAGTGGCCATCTTGCGCGCTAAACGCACCTTTCTCCTCGAGGCCCCGCATCAAGGAATGGCGCATTATGCGATTGTCTCCCTGCTTGCCAAGATCCGTACCAAGCTGGACAAGATGGACACCCTGTTAACCGGAGGCCATGACCATCTTCGCCGGAACAAGTCGATGGCCGATATGATAGAGAGCGGGGAGATTCTCAGCGATGAGATCCTTCCCCGTGTCAAGGCCCTTGTGGAGGCGAACAAGCCTGTCAAGAAGACCAGGAAGCCCAAGAAGCCCAAGGCAGTAGCGGTGGTGGCCGAACCAGAAGTGATTGTGATTGAAGATTAGATTTGCCAAATTTTTTTTTATTAACCTTGTGTGAGGCGATTAAAAAAAAAAGAAAGGAATATTTTGAATTTTAAAATCGATTGATGCTTTCATCGCCCATGTCAAAATCCAACATGGGTGTTGCTTCTTCTTGTGGTGTTTCTTCCGCTTCTACTTGTACGAGTTCCGATTGCGGTTCGTTATCTTTCTCGCAATCTTTGGCCTCTGTCTCAGGCTCTGTCTCCGGCTCAGCCTGGGCTTCGACTTTCGTCTCCAGAGGAGATTGGGCTTCGGTATGATCGAGTTCATCCACGCTCGAGTCCAGATAGGTCAGACAGGTAATGATAAAAGGATCCTCCTTTTTGAAAAGACGATTGATGACCGTCTTTTTATTGACGGTGGTTTTCTTTCCAAGGGATTCAAAATGCTGTTCCTTGAAGTAAAGAAGCACGACAAAAGGATAATCATTGTCGAATTTCTTTCGATTATACATGAGCTTCATCCCCTCCAAGGGCATGCCGGTGTCGGCATCGAGAATAATGACATTGATCTTGAGATCAATGCGATGCATGACACTGGAAAAGATAAAGACATTCAACCATTTATGGACATCACTAATCTCGCTCTTGAAATCCGACAAGGCTTTGCTCGTCACAAAATCAAAGATGGGATAACTTAGCATGGATAATTTTTGCACGACCTTGGATTTTTTATCCACAGTCATTTTTTGGATATGCGGATCCACCCGCTTTTCCAGGTCATCAATTGATCGTTTTACTTTGGTCTTGTAAATATCATACCATGTACTCTTAATTTGTTCCAAGAAGGCGTCTTTGTCATTCTCCTGACCGTCCACGCTTTTTCCCGACGTCATGGTCGAGACACTGCGTGAACATTCCATGTCCCATTGAGGTAAAATTTCTCTCTCTACCACCGTCGGGTTCAATAATAGAAAAAGAATCTCAATCGCCATCTCATCCACATTGTATTTTTCCAAGTACTGTTGATTCTCGCAAAGGATGCTCGGAATGGAATGAATCATCATCCGCATCGTCTCAATAATCTGGAGATACGCCAGATTCCCATTCTGTATAAGAAACCACTCATCGTAATTAATCTTGGCAGCCAGCTCCTCTCGTTTCTTACGAATATATTCCTCTTTATCTTGGGGAGACAAGGAGCGAAATTCCTTGAACGGCATGTACAGTGAATAAAAAAAGCAGGATCCTTCACCGCTTGTTCCCGTTCTGACGAGCTCCGTGTTCAACACGTTGGTCGAAAACGGCTCCGTCGCTTCCAATGGTAAAATTTCCATCATGATGGGATTTGTTTTCCTTTCCAAGAAATGGTCAGGTCCTTAAATCGATTCGATCTTAAAAAAATGATGTGCACACAGGAAATAGAAACAAGTTATTAAAAAATATAATGATGAGGCCGTGGCAAAAAAGATGTCATGATTATGTGGTACGGGAGTGTCACATTATACAAATTCATGGACCGAGGACCACGTTGGTCAATATATGGGGTCCACCTATAGGCAAGTCGTGGTTGATTCATCGTCTATTACAGGATCCGCGTATCCGGGATTGTCTCGTCGTGAATCACGATATGGAAGAGGAGGAGGCAGATGAAGACGACACGCTGGACAGGCGACTCACGAGTCTCATTCATCGTACGAGGATGGAAAGCGAAGAGAACAAGATGATTCTTCTTGTCAGTCAAAAGCCTTTGCGTTCCCCTTATTATTCTCCTTTCATGATTTATTTTACCCAACATAAAGAAGACGTGTCATGAGGGAACAAAATATGAACTTGGTGGATCTCTTTCGGATTTTCGCAGACGAGATGTATTTCTATCTTGATATTGCGGACATTGGTGCACTGTATAATACACATTCCGTGTTTCGTGATATTCTCCGAGACATGATTTTGAAAGACAAGCGTATTGTTCCCATGACCCAGGGCGAGTTTGGATGTGAATGTAATATATGTGATGAAGAAGAGGATTCGATTGCCATACATCCGATATCCATGAATGCTGTCTTCCGGAGTCGTTCTCGTATCCAGCTTTTGTGTCCCTGGTATTTTTCCATCTTGTTACGTTAATGGCGGTTTATTTTTTATTTGCAATCGCGCAGAGAGTTATGCATTCACCACTGGGATCTGAACAATCACATGTTGGTCGATATATGGGGTCCACCGATAGGAAAATCGTGGTTGATTCATCGTCTATTACAGGATCCGCGTATTCGGGATTGTCTCGTGGTGAATCATGATATGGAAGGGGAGGAAGAAACAAAGGAAGAGGACGACACGCTGGATACAAAACTCTCTCGTCTCATTCATCAGACGAGGATGGAAAGCGAAGAGAACAAGATGATTCTTCTTGTCAGTCGAAAGCCTTTGCGTTCCCTTTATACACCGCAATAATTATAGCAAGAAGAATTTATAGTATGTAGTTCTTGACAATTACATTTTAAAGAGGATGCATCTTGTATCCATAAATTCACAAAAATAGAATTTTGGCCTTGGGGATTATAATTGACTGTTTGAATATAATTGGTCAGATCAATCCTAAGTTCAAATATGGTGTTTGCTTGATCCCATGTAAAAGTTGCTAAAGGGTCTTGGAGAGTATTTGGTGGAGAAAAAGAATCCGACAAGGCTATATTAATATTATTGATAACGATTGAACCTTGAATTGGTTCAGGAGTACCGTCTCCGTTTAATGAATTGAAATTTATTTGATTCAGAGTTGCAAGATCCACATTATTCGGTACAAAACAGCTCGGAGTAAACGTATAGGTTGTTGTAAATTTATACGGTGGCTGAGATAATGAAAGATAACCACCATAAGTAAAATTCCAAATACGATTTCCAACAGAACTATTCGTGATATTAATATTATTGTATCGAATCAGACCAATAGATGGGGGAGTAAATGTATACGTATAATTAATAAGAGAGTACACGGAATTGATACATTGTAATGTATCAGTGGAAGTCTGTTCTTGAGCAGCAATCGTATCCGCTAAGATTTTTAATTCATTTTGTAATGCTTGAATTTTTCCATATATAGGATTTGTAAATATACACTGAATGTTACAATCACTCATTTCTATTCAATAGTAAAATAAAAAAAAATTATTTTTTCTACCGCGGTCCTGATATGAAATCCAACCATGCTTCCATGTATTGAGCAGGCGACAAGTCGGGATATTTTTTTCTGAATGTCTCACAGTCTTCCTCGGAGATGCGAATGCCATGAGTAAGGAGATACCGAACGACATGTTTTAGATTTTTCTGATTCATTCTTGTTTCCTGATCTCCGAGGATTTCCCTTACGGATCGCCAGAGCGTGCAATAATAAGGATATTTTCGATGAAAAGGATCCGAGACGATTTCTAAAAGAATTCGCTGAAAAACATCCGCTCGTTCCGAGTCGGGATAGTCTTGGAGATCCTCCAGAATCAATCGCAAGCCGTCCTCTTGTCTTAACATCTCGCCCACCGCCCTGTAGAGCAGAGAAGGGGGTATTAAGGTGCGGTAAAATTCTTCCTGTACATCGGCGATATGTTCTGGTGTATTCAGCTCTTGAAAAAAAGTCCTTGTCTCTTCCGAACATCGTGAAGACATGAATATATCTGGCAAAACATTCATATATTCTTTATTGAATTTTTGGAGTATGTCTTTCGGACACAGGCCTTCTCGTGTGCATTTCCAGACAAATTCTTCGAATATGGCATGATACAGGCGATCGACAACATCTTGTAATTTTTCATGATTGTTCATCGTTCTTTTCAAATTAGACAGCGGTCGAAAGAGTTCTTCAAAAGAATCCAAGCCGTTGGAATGTATTCCTTTTCGCATCCACGTCCGATAAAATGTCATCACCTCTTGTTCCGTGACCTTCCACGACATCATGAGCAGTTTTTAAAAATTGTTTTTTAAAATAATTTTTAAATTTCTTCGAGAGAGCTGTAATCTTACTCTTACTCTTACATGCCCGAGCTTCCACGCATGGACGAGGACTGGGTGGAGTGCTGGACGGCCTGCATGTTGCGGTTGTTCTGGGCGACGATGGCTTCCTGCTCCATCGCGCGGTTGATGGGGTAGTTACCGCAACGGGGGTAGATCTGGGCACCGTTGGGACTGATGTTGAAGTTACCGGTGATGCGGGGGAGCTGTTCAAGACCGATGGTACGGACACCGGCGTTGTAGCAATCCATGTTCACATCGGAATTGGTGCAGCTGCTGTAGGACTCCACAGGGCCCTGCTCGATATCACTGTTGTAACGGAATCCCTCGGCGTCGAGGTTGATGTACTCCATGTATTGAGGACGGAGATAGTTTTCCACCTCGACACGGTCGAGAGGACTGTTGCATCCAGGAGACTTGGTGTAAAAAGAATCCACGCAAACGGGACGGTTGGTATTATCATACCCCGACCAGACGGGGCAGACGAGAAGCTCGGGGTTTTCGAAGCGATCGGATTGGATGCGCGGAGCCCATCCCTGATCCACCTTACAGGTGCGCAATGAGCCGTTCAGAGAAAGTTGTGACATTTTATCTTTATCAAGCTTAAAAAAAAAATAATTTTTTTTTTCGAGAAAAAAAATTTTGTTTAAACCAACGTACGCACTTTTTCTTCCACCCCCGTATTTGATTTTTCTACAACACGAGGATGTGCTTCCATAATTTTTTTTTTATGAAAAAAAAATAAAATTCAACGAACAGAACTCAACACAAGAATGATACAATCTACGATTTTATCCATTTTATGAATATATTTTTGCATGTTCCTTTTGTAATCTAAATAGGTGGTTTTCCACCAATCCGGATTATAAATTTGACCCGCTATTGACCAACCTGATACTGGAGGTATCTTTTTTTCAGACCATTGTATTAAATCAGGAAGAATCTTTACCTTAAAGTTTTTCATATAATAAAATAAAATGAAGGAATAAAATTCAGTACTATAACTATTCTTTCCTAATACCGATCCAATCATGGTCGTCACCAAAGTTTGAATTCGCAAGTACGCCATATAATTTTTCGCGTTCCAATCCGTTCCCGGGACGTGATCAAAACCAGGTTCATTCGATAAAGGATTTTTAGTTCCCATGATTTGACCTAATATAGCAAGAATGACTTCACTCAAATTACTACCTCGAGGATTCCATCGTGGACCAACCCATGTTCCAAGTAAAGATAAGCAGACCTTACCATTGGGATACAAGTTGGGATTAAATCGAATTGTATTCTCTCCGGTAGTCATCAGTTGAACTTTAGGTGGTTGGGTTGGATAATTGGGTGGCAAAATCATGTGAAATTCAAACATACCTCCATAATAAGGAGTGTCCGAGGGTGGTACCAACATGAATTTCCAGAGTAACAAAGATTCTTCACTGACAAAAATAAGTACTTGAGCATCGGTCAAGGAAGAGAGGACCTCTTTTAAATTTTTGAGATCTTTTACAATACGATTCATCGTTCTTGGGAGGAGAGCACCCTGTAGCCATGGATCATTTCCATAATAATGATAATTGAAACTTGGTATCTGTTCCACCACTTCGAATTTTGGTATTACTACTGGTATTACTACTGGCGGTGGTTGTCTTTTTTTAAGAGGCTTACCGATAAAATATTTCTTATGTTTTGCGATTATCTGTAACAAACAGAAAAGCAATTCTTTCAAATCTTTTGGCGATAGTTGTTCAAACACATAAAATAAATAATTATCTATAGCAAGAAAGGGGGAAAGAAGTTGATTACAATATTGTTCCAAATTCATATCATATCCAAGAAATTCCGTCCATTTTCTAAAAAGTATCTGTATATCATCCTTTGATAATTGCTCGATTGCGGTGTATATGAAATACGGAATCATTCTTGTATATACAAATTCATCGAAAGAGATATCGATCTTTGACTTTAACGAATCCAAATTATCACGGTTGTAGATCGAGTTGATGGCCTCGTCAACTATAGTGGTCATGAGACGATCCATTTCAATCATGGCATAGAGTTTATTTAGTTTTTCATGTTTTTCATGTTGTTGAATTCGACGTCTCTTTTGTGCTTGACGTTTTTGTTGTGCTTGTTGGTCTCCTTCTTCAGAGCTCGTATCATCTTGATGATAAACATACGAGTGTACGGACGACGTATCCGATCCTCCTTGTGATCCGCTTTGCGATCCTTCTTGCATTTTTATAAAAAAAAGAAAAATTGGACACCTCGAATTTTGATTTTTATTGGACGCCATCCTGTATTTCATGTTTATGGATTCCATACAGGGGCGAAAGAGTCCCACAAGGCTGTTTTGGTATGATTTTGTCTTGACATGACATTTCGACTTGTGAGTAGATAGAGTTTTTCACGTAGGTTTTTAGCGGTCTTGGGCGTCAAGGTGGACATCTGTACAAGACTATCAGCCGGCACCCATCTGCGAAATTCTGTCAGTAAATAAATCCCATCGTCGTAATCTGGTTTCTTAAAATCGCAGTATTTTTGCGCCTCTTCTTGTGAAAACCCGGCTTGAACCAAGTAGTCTATATTTCTACGTCGTCGTTTCAATTCGAAAATCCAAGACTCTTGAATTCGGAAAGATTGTTTGGATTGCGACTGGTAAGAATCCAGTGCTCCCAGCTGGCTAATCCAAGCCGTTTTTCTTTGCGGGGAGATACGATAAGAACGTTGTGTTTTGGGTCGGAGATGCCATACCTGCATGGGGGTTGGAGTCTGTACCGCCGGTACCGTGACTTTTTGTTGCTGCAGGACGGTCAAGAGTTCCTGTTTATCTCCGTTCATAAACCATCGTATGGTAGGTGTGACTCTTAACAATTTATCCGCATATTTCTTTACCAATCGATCACCTTTGTAGGTGGAAGTATTCGGATGGATAGTGAAAATGTAGTGAATGGTTGTCCGATCCATCAATTGAAACAGTTCATCATACGACGATAATAAAGAATAGTCTTCAATCCTACCGCTTGCTTTCCACATTTCAAGAAGCGCTAATAAAGCTTCGTTGGGTTTTTTGTAGGCTGTATCCACCAACACAACGTTTTGAATGTTGTATCCTTGCTGTATCAATTGATCGATTATCAATAATTCCGATTTGGCATCACCAGACTCCAACGCGCAGAGAGTCAAAGGAATACTTTTATCATACAACTCCACAATGTCTTGCAGGACGACGCCGGCCATGAGAGGAAATATCTGGCTGGTGGTGGGTATAAACCCCTGGGTCAGTGTATCCATCTTTTTTTTTTCTCAGGAAAGGAAAAAAAAAATAAACAATGATTTGTCGTCGTTGTTGTCCCTCTTTATTTTTGCCTTTGATTGGATTTGTCTGGAATTCTAAATTTACGCAGAAAACTCTTGACATTCTGTTGTAGGTTTGTAGACGGTCCCCACGTGATGTAATAGCTCAAGTAGCCGGCCCTGGAAGGATCCATGGTGTCCAAATCTTTCTCATGACGATTCAGATAGTTTTGACGGCGTTTAGGATCATGATGCATAGTATAATCGGCTGAACCCGCGGCTCCAAAATGAGTCTTGAATTCTTTGCCCGTACTCGTATCACGGAAATACGCAGTATATTTTTTTCCCGAGACTGTGGATTTTTCCATTCCCAGCCATTGAAGCGTATGAGGAACAGGAGATTGCATTTTTTTTATAACACGATATACCAAAAATGTTTTTTTGTTTTATTATTTCTAAATAGGGAAATGTTGATGAAAAGGCTTCCATCTTTTATTGTTCACAATCACATTGTCCCGTACACCTATCAGCCCCAATCACCCCGATTGCTGGCGGATATTCGGAGTTACACGGAAACGATGGGTGAGCTATTTCAACAACATCCGCCTCGTTATAATCTACCATTGGTTATGAGAGATATCGTCACCTCTTATTACTGGTTTTATTTTGAAGAATTCTGTGATATATTGTCACGGCACTACAGAATTGAGTATCATCATGTCCGTCTGAATCAATATATTTTCCGATTTCTTCGTATGGAGTCCGCGAGGAGTTTTCGGATCTTGTGGGGAATGATGCGTCCTGAGGAAAGACAAGTGGTGATGAATAGAATTCATCAGGAAGAAAAATATTATCAGGCACGCTAATTTTGGAATAATTGATTCGCCAATTCTTTCGTTTTATTTTTCTGTAGAAACCGTAACCAGACTCTGAATAAAAAAAAAAATTTTTTATTGCCTTATCTTTAGAAAATCAACTCATGTCCGATTCCGAGATTGTAAGCATCAATATCTCTCCTGATGTATGGGGTCCGCATTTCTGGCGGACCATGGAATGCATCGCCAGTACCATGAATCTTCAAAACAAAAAAAACGTACAAGTTTTTTTTGATACACTACAGGTAATCCTTCCTTGTGAAAAATGCAGGAACCATTACCGCCAATACAACAAAGATTATCCCATCCAAGGCTATCTGTACAGCCCCCTGACTCTTCTCCTGTGGCTTTATCGACTCAAGACTTTGATCAAAGAGAGACAGGAACGCCATGATGTGCCTACTTTTTCCGCTTGGATCGATCATATGGCAGAAACCTACGACGTCCCCGAACTTTATTATTACATGGACAAGACCGAGGAAATGATCCGAATGATGGATTCCATTGGTATGAAACATCATCAATCTCCCTATTATCACAAGTTCCGGATCCCTGAATATAAGAAATACGTCGTCGAGGTCGAAGCAACAAAGTCTTTACCGTCGACGACTGGAGGAGAGATGGACAGCCACAGTATCGTCGCATAAAAGATGCGAGATAAAATGAACAATCGTTTGAAGATAACGCCTGTCCTCTGCATCCCACTCGTATTTTTGTAAAAATTCATCTTCTTCTTTCAAAAAGAAGATGAATCCAAGAATAAATTCATCTACATTATCATATTGGATGACGGACAGTTTGGCCATTTTCCATCCATCCATTATTTTGGTAATAAAGTTAAAAAGATCGATGGCGTCATGGTTCTGTACAAATTTTGAAAGATGATCTATACAGGAAGTATACAGATTATGTGTCTGTAAAATCTCCTTGTTTTTTTTATATATATCAATAATGCTGGTCATGAAGAAAAAACGATGATTTTGTGTGGTTGAATATATATATATATAGACCAGAATAAAAACAATTAATCATTTTTCATGTACAGGAGCAAATAGGCTTTACGAATTAAGCTCATGGCCCGTGTTTCGGGAATGACAGAGATGCGCTCGTCATCACATAAAACAAATTCTTTCTGGCATCGGAGAACGCTTACATAATGTCCGAAACGGGTATGGCCGTGATGAATCACGGCGCCAATAAAATCATAATTCAGCTCGGGGATCCGTATCGGTGTCTCCATGTCGTCCTGAATCTTATTAAAATTTTGATCATAACGATTAATCTGGATGAAAAGATAACGAGGCCAATGATAGATACGATTGCATTTAGTCGCCCGTACCTTGGTTTTATATCGATCACTCTCCCAATCTTCCAGGATATCCATGGATCCGTAGAGTTTCATAGATTCGATCAGAGAGGGAGAAAAAGGAAGCGTGAGGATGACTTCGTAATTGGGTACCTGTTTGATGTCTCTTGGATCCTGGACATTGTGAAAAATAGTATGATATAGATAATGGAAAAAACGCTTACTACAAGGCTTTTCCCAAACTTTTTTAATCTCTTCGTCTAAAATATCCAAGAGCTGGATAAGGAATTCATGAGCGTCGTATTGCTGAAAGGGTGCAAATAGATCTTTCTTATCATTCAAAAGAAACATGACTTCTTTTGGAGCAATGGTTCGACGCTGTGGAGGCGACGTATAATGGGTCAAAAAAGTCATGAAATGCTGCAAGATCGTGGAGGTTTTGCATTCCTGGGTCTCAAACGTTTTCCGAAAGAAATCTACGAAATCCTGACATTGCATCAAGAGTTGTAGGATAGAATTCACGTAGCACGTATTTCCAAAATTTTCTAATCCGGTAATTGTGGTCACCGTCGATACTGTAGATGATGTCATAGTCATCATGGATGGTGTTGTTGGCGAAGAGGCAATCATTACTTTCTTTTTGCATTCATTTTTTTATATTTATGATTAAAAAAAAATTCACGATGGTAACACATGATTACTCGTGGTGAACCTGACCACATGAATCAATAGTAATAATGATATTCACAACGCCTTGGATATCATTTTCGGTAATATAGAATACTTCTTCTTGCTCGTCAGTACAAGGATTATTGGTTCCGAGAGCAAATTGAACGATGGGATCGACAATAGTGTAAGGGCCTGGCGTAGGAGAGGGAGGAGAAGGAATTTTATGGATAAAAGAATCGGGATCAATATTATTGGGACAACAGATCTGACTGCTGAGTTTGGAAGTGGATTGTGGTGGTGGTGGTACAGGTGGATATACCATTGTGAAATACTCAAAGGTGTGTTCCGAGCATGGATGTATCACAAAGTACTTTCTCTCATTGTCTTGTAAGAGTAAGAAAACATAGTATTTCTTACACGATTGATTGATAACAGTTACAGAACGGATATAATTCGGTGACGGTGTCATTCTTTCTCTCTATAGACACTGTGCGATTTAAATAATTTCTCTTTTGGAAAAACAAACTGTGATGATTAGGACACCGCCGAAGTAAACGTATTATTGGAGTGTTGTGCCACACATTCAGCTGCCTTGTCCAGTCGGCAATCCCCACACAGTTGGGTAGGATAGCAACCCTTCATCGGTTTACCTTTGATCGTTTGACGACACGCACACTGATCCGATGGAAAAAATCGTCGTTGTTGACCCTTGAGTGCCCCATAAAGAACAGGTGTGCTATCATAGGTCTCTTGAATGATGGTATCATAGGGATAAGCATTACCGATTCTTGGATACATTGTGTTATTTTTTTGATTTCTTTTTTTTTTATCGCGAAAAAAAAAAAATTACAAGTCGTCGTCTACAGAAAATCATCCTCATCCTCTTCCGCATCACCACCACCACCACCACCACCACCACCACCACCACGTTTCAATCCCGGAAACACAGGATCTTCTCCCGTGGTCACCTTCTTCTTGGCCCCCTTTGCAGCTGTCGCCTTGGCAGGCTTGGTGACAGCTACTAATCGAGGCGCTTTCGTCCAGATCTGTCTTTTTCTAAACATTCGCTCCAATAATTCACATAACATCGTTTTGTTGTCCAGAGAATTGTAATAAAGAACAAATCGTTTTTCGTCTTCGCTCATCGTCTCCTTGTCTTTACCAATATGTCTAAGAAATTCTCGGATTTTGTGCGAATCCAGAGACTGGAATTGCAAATCCACTTCCTGTAAACTCATCTGTTCTATTTTGTTTCTTATATTCAACATGCTCTGTGGTGATCCTTCCAGATCCTCAATATTCGGGAGTGCAGGTCGGAGTTGAAAGAAATATTTATAGATGGTTGCTGCATCCAATGAGCGACATACTCTGCCTCTTGGTTTCTGTCTCTTGGTTTTCGATTGATCGTAGGCGCTCACATCCCGGATCTTGAATTTACCGTCCTCGATATATCCGTACATTTTTAAAGGATTTGCGCGAATGTATTTTTGCTTGAATTGTTGAATCTGATGATCCTGTGTCTGAGTCGTTGTCGCCATCGCTATCGCTGTCGCCGTCGCCGTCGCTAACTGTCCCACAGTCTTCAATTGTCCGGTCAGAGGTATCCATTCCGATTTGGTGACATCCGGTTGTAAAATCCTTCCCGTATCGCTCTGTCTCCACAAATAGGCTCCCGTCTCTGGATTCACGACCCACAACGAGGGATCTCTCATCGCCACATGATCCCGCATCCAGAGTATAAATTCATTCTGTTCTTCTTCCGGTATTCGTAACAGCTGTAAGAGAAAAATACCCAGACTCAAGGGAGATAAATTGTCGAGCAATTTTCTTGCCTCGACGATATCGTTCTTCCCAAAACACAACCTCATTCTGTTACACGATCGTTTGACGCTATCATCCTTGACAAAAGACAAAAGAGAATCAAAGGACGTCTTGATGTCAAACTCAGGCATCGGTGCGTAAAGAGAAGACCAGGCTTCTTTCTTGTGGGGATTTTGTGTCCGAGTCTCACTGACATAGAACACGTCACTGTCTGTCTTATTGAGAAAAAGTGTTCGTCCATCGGGTGTCCTAAAGGGATAGGGACGATTGATACAGAAAAGAAGCGCATCCATGACCTGACGATCATTGAATGTTTTCTTCTTTTTTCTGATATTTTCAGCAAGATCAGCAAAGGTCCACATGGTCTTTCCTGACGTAAATGTTTTTTCCAAAATTTCTGAAAGGACTGGTAACGATTCTTGGGTATAATAAAGATTAAACGTAGAATCGTCCAATTCTTCCCACGGAATCTCTTCTCGGGTGATACCCACACATTCATACTTACACGACCGATACATACATTCGGGAGAATCATCCTGATAACGACCTGTACGATCGTTCTGACGCTTCTCAAGTTGACAATCAAATGCCGAAATTAAAAGCGCATACTCCACATTCTTAATATTACGATCCTTGATCTCTGACAAATGATAGAGATGATAATCAATACTCCTGTTTAGTTGATCCGGTGAAAACTTTTCAACACCGCCACCGCCACCGCCACCACCACCGCCGCCGCCACCACTGCCTTCGTACACTACAAGCGCAGTAGAAGCGGAACGTCGCTGTGGCGGACTTTGCTGTCCCTGTCCCCGTTGCTGTTTTTGTTGCCGTTGCTGTCGTTGTTGTTGCTGTTCTTCTTCTTCCTGATCCGCCTCTGATGGAGGTGAAGAGGTGATGGCATCATCTTCCAGAGAAATGGGTTTCGTGTTTTCGATCCATTCTTTATTGTGCATGGGCACGGCACAATGGAAATAAATATTGACTTTTGTATTGGGTGGCATATCCTTGTGAGTCCCAATACGGATTCCACGACCAAGAGCCTGGGTGATCTTTCCAAAATTCCAGTTGGCCGAAGCAATGTGCATCTGTTGTAACCGCATCAGGGTGATCCCCTCTCGCGTCTTATCGGTCCCAAAAATCACCTGAACGTAATCCCCTTCTGCATTCCTTGGATTATTAAATTCATCAATCAGTCTCATTATACTGGGACGAGTATTCTCCTCTTCCTCATCGCCTTCCACGACAACTTTTTTGGTCCTCCTTGTTTTTTTGTCACCATCACCACCACCACCACCACCCAACATTGAATTCTCCGGATCCATCAGAAAAATACATCGCTTTCGTTTATCGGGAGCCGGTGTGGTCGTCAGCTGAGAATATCCGAAAAATTGGGAAAGCAAACGGATACATACCTTGATCCCACTCCCCTCCACCTTGTCACAATACACGTAAATCAATTTTTTGGGATTATTGATAATGCTTTGAATAATTTCACCATAGGTGACGCTATATTTTTTCAAAATACCAAGATTGTGAGCCAAAACTTCAGGATTCCCTTCCCTCTCCTTGTCCATAATGGGTGTCATACCCGTCTCTCTAATAAATCGCAGAGTAAATCCCTTGGGAGTAAGATAAGGATTATACGCCTCGGAAAATGCGTTTACCATGTCCTTGACTGTGGATTCTGCTCTCTGAAATGTTCTTTCGGCATTCACAAGACTGATCTGTACCATTTCCCGATATTTCCCCGTACCGGTAAATCTCCTGGAATTCTGTTTCATCAAAGCCAGCATTTCTTCTTTAGAATCCGCACGCTTGATTTTCTCAAGGATCTTGCTTCGAATATCTTCTCCACCCGATACCCTCTTACCCGAACCCCCATCCGGAAACACAAATAGCGTCGCCTGTTGGGAATGACTATACAGACTATCACTTTGACTGTCTCTATCATATGCCCTCATGTACCCCAGCATCTGTTCTGGATGCATCTCCTGTGCCGATAATGCATAACTTCGCATGGGAGGATAGATCTTTCCCTTGTATCGTACATTCAGATCCGTTTTGGTCTTGACCACCGACACAAGACCCACCAAAGACCTCATAAACATTTCCATCTTTCCCTTCCTCCATTGCAATTGCTTTAGCAAACCACATCCTTCCGTGGGAACAGGTTCAAAAAACGTCGTCATAAAATCTTGACCGATGGGAAGCGCCTGACCGGCATCTTTCATCATATTGATCAGAAGCGAGACCTCCATCGGACTATCTCTCATTGGCGTAGCCGTCATCAACAACATCTTTTTAAAACGCAACGATCGTACAAAATCAGTAATGACCATATAAGGAGTATTATCCAATCCTTTTAATGAGTCTTTGGTGACCAGATGATGGACCTCGTCCATGATGATCAGCTGTCGATCCCAATTTTTCACCATCTGCGATTTGGAAGAACGGAGATCCGAAGCGAGTTTGTGATAGGTGGTGAAAAAGAATCCCGCACGACGAAGAATGGCATTTCTCTTGCTAATCACCTCCTTGACTGGTTTGTCCATAATGGACGGATCATAGAGAAGTGGGCTCAGTTTGAAGATCTGTTGTTTAAAGGTACGTATCAGTGTGTCACTATTGGTCACATACAGCGTACGAAGATTCGGATTATTTGTCTTGAGCCCATTGAAACACGCGGCAGCAGAACCACTCTTTCCCATACCGGTGTCGTGAATTAATAAAAGCGACGAATAGAGAGTCCAATTGGAAAGAAAACGAGCGACAATCTTTTGATGAGAATAAAAATTTTCATATCGGTCGGGTACACCGGGTATGCGTAAATCATAAAACTCGCGTTTTCGATAGATCGAGTCATAAAACTCTGGAGAATCCGGAGCGGGGTAATCCGGTAATAAAGCATCAAGAGTGGGTATCGGCATGACGAATTTATTTCTCCTCGGCATATTTTTTTTTCTTTGATATTTTTTTACACATCTTCGAGTTGCTTCTGTTCAATACGGAATGCCGTTTTTTTCTTGGCCGAACCCGTGACCACATCATTGTCAATATACAGATAAATACGCTTCCGCTTCTTACCCATTTTTTGATAGAGATAGTATTGATCTCCCTTACCGCGCTTCTTAAAGTACCATTTGCGTTTGGCACGCGCACGGCTTTTTTCTTGTCCGAGCACATAAAAATGTTTTCCGAGATGCATGGGCATAAGTTGCAGATAATGCTGATTTTGAATCAGCTTGATCTGTCCACCAGAGATGCGAAAAAGGAGCTTCTTCCCTACACTGGGATCCGTGGTGGTGTTGATGAGATAGTCTTGAAAATTTTGAAGAAAGAGAGGCTTACGCTTATGAATCGTGGAACGCGCCGAGGGAATGATCGTCGCTCTTGTTTTTCGCAAAGAGGAAAACCCTTCCTCCGAGTATTGATAACTACAAAGAAGGAGGATCACCGCCACAAGCACAATAATACAAATCACGAAGACAATAATTAAATTCATTCGTAAAAAAGATTCCGATTATTTCTTTTTCTTCCAAAAAAAAAAAAACAATTTGGATTAAATGTTAAAAAGGAAATGGCGAGTCCTACGGCCCTACTATTAATCAATTCGGTGTTGTTCTTATTTGTGATTGTAATTATTCTTTGGCTCGTGCAAAGTTTTTTCTACTCCCGTTACGAAGGATTAAACACCTCCTTCCATGATCTGTATCTTCAGCATTTACATCGACCGCCGGATCCCATCATGATGAAATATTTTTCTTCGCGCTCTACCGAGGTTATTGAAACCGAGATCAACATCTATCTACGACAAGTAAAAGAAGGTGCGCAGTCTTGTCTCCGTCAAAGGGTCATTCTCACGGGTCTGATTCGCAACGCCGAATCCAATATCCCTTTCCTCCAACAGATCTATCAAAATCTAAAAGGCGTCGTTTCAGAGATTGTTTTTCTCATCGTAGAAAACGATTCCTCGGACAAGACACGCTCTCTCCTCCTTCAATGGGCCCAAAAAGATTCTTCGGTGATTATTCTATGCGACAAGGGTATTCCCGCCAATGCCTCTTCCTGTCAGATCCAGGGCCATGAAACTTTTTTCAAGGAGAAAGTGCCCTTTGTCAAACGAATCAAGAAACTGGCTCATGTACGCAATGTCTATATGGATTACATCAAGAATGATGAACGCCTCTCTACTTTTACTTACATGTGTGTCATGGATCTTGATCTCAATGGTCATCTTTTTTTGGATGGCATCTTTCATTCCTTCTATCATCTTAACAAGGATCCTTCTATTAGCGCCATCGCCTGTAATGGCATGGTCCATAAGAAACCCGTCTCCGCCAACACCACCTTTGAATACTACGACTCTTTCGCGTTTGTCGAGCTTGGAGAGCCATACGAATGGGGCACCGAGTTTGATAAATTTTCTCACGATCAGGATGTACTGGTTTATACGACCAAGCGATATACTACCGATATGAGCCTTGACCAGGTCGCTTCTGCGTTTGGAGGATTCTGTATCTATCGGCTTTCTCACGTCCTGTCCAGAAATGCCGAATACTCCTTTTCTAAAAACAACAAACTTTCTTGTGAGCATTCTCATTTCCACAAGAATCTGCGCAAGATGTGTGTCAATCCCCGCATGATCTTCCTCATCAAGGCCGACACGCTTTTGTAAAATTTAAACACAAGGGCAACAAAACAAAACAAAACCCATGTCTCTACCCAACGATCTTTGGATCTACGTCAAGTCTTATCTTTTGGAGGAAAAAGATAGACTATCGACCATTCATCATGAGTTCCTTGAGATTATGAAAACTCGAAATCATGAATTGATAACCCATCCTGATTTTTTCATTCATTGGACGGAATTTCATCCCACCATTACGTGGACACTCTTCCGTACCATGTATCAACGCTTTTCTTGTCCCGGTATCAAGCTCGGAAATACTTGTTGTGAAGAAGGCGGTGTTAGACTTTATCCTGGGTGAAGCATGACCCCGTATCAGTAAATAACAAACATTCTTGTTGTTGTTGTGGTAAAAATTGAGAACTCAGCAACTGTAATTTTCTTTTCAAATTACGGATAAACTCTGGATTTGCCAATACTTCGGCTCTCCTCTTGTCAAGACCATAGGTATGAAAATAATCATGCAACCAATGAACAAAAATAGCTTCTCCAGGGTAATGATCAAAAAGTAAAGTATTGTGCGTGGCACTCACCAGAGGATGGTGGCACAAATAAGGTCTTTCTTTATACTTGTACATGAATCGCACCAAGGAAGACGATTTCAAGGATCCAATGACCAATCGGGGAGAATAAAAGGTGGACCCAATAAGAAAATTATTTTTATATGTTTCTGGAATTGGAAATAGTATATCCTGATTTCTTCCATGGGTGTTGTAGAAAAAAGATCCTTCCACGCCTGAACCCGGAGGAAGAACACGGATGATACAGCACGCTATTGCGTTTTTCAATATATCTTTGATAATCAACATTAAAAAACATCCGCCCCTTGGATTTTTTGTCCCAAAAACTGATTTCAAAGAATGCTGTTGTTTTGGCATAATACGGATTGTCCGTAGAAAATGCCCATCTCATTTGTTGAATGGCCAGTACCGTTTGGAATTGAGTCAGCGTGATTTCCTTCTTCGCATAATACATTTTAAAAAATAATGGAAAAAGAACGACAAAATGCTCGGTGGTATTCCATACGCCCTGAAGTAATCGATCGACTCTTTCCCAGTCACTGGCTCGTAGACTGTCAGTAATCGCCTGATACTCGGGAAACGTTTGTCGTTCTAAAAAGACCAACTCGAAACTCTTTTTTAATCGCTGACTCTTGTACACATACTCCGTCTCTCGGAATTGGAGCAGAATATTGTAGGGCTTCAAGGGACCAAGAGCACGATCCACCTTTGGATCAATAATATGTACTATGCATCGCAACATAGGTTCCACCTTATTCTCCGGAATTCGTCGCAAAAGACTACCGTAAAGCTCATCGACGACTTCCTCCACACTCATCTGTCCTGTTCTTGCTTTTATGATCCATTCTTGAATGCGATCCAATAAGGCCATTTTCTTTTTCTTCTTTCTTTTCCACAAAACTTTTTTTTTCAAAGAGAATTCACGCTTATCCCAAAAAAAAAAACAGTGATCAATTATTACACGCTTATCAACGGTTGCGTTTTGTCGTCGGTGGTGGTGGTAATAGAACGAGGACGACGAGAACCACTACAAATCATTACCAAGAAAATCGCAAAAGGCCATAACAAAAAGATCGATAGAATGACGGTGTACAAAATACCATCCAAATAGTCTTCATACGCATTCCAATTATAGGGTAATCCGTTCTTATACGCCAAATAGGCACCATGATTTCGCTGGATCATGCCGATACTCCGATAAAGAAGATAACCCACCGCAACCTCGTACCCCAAAATAACAATAAAGGCAAAAATTCTCTTGTAAAGAATGTCCCGGTAACGTTTAATTTCCATTATTCTGTCTTCCCCCTCCAGAAATAAAAAAAAATAGGACTACATTTTTTTTTTATTTCTCTAAAAACGATGAATTAGAAAGAGGACGACCATCCATACAGATCCATAGTAGGAACACCAATAAAATTTGAAAAGTTGATAAGGTGTTGTAAAACCTTGAGGAGGATAAGTAAAAGGAATTAAGGTCACAAGATACTTTGTGGACACGGTTCCTCCAGTTATGGCAACCGCATGACCGTCATGAGTAAGAAAGAAGAGGACAACCATGCACAAAATTGCCCCTCGGGACCCCATAAACTTTCTACCGCGGACGGTGACATATTTTCTCTTTAATACAATTTTGAAAGAAAAAGAAAAGACCAACATTTTTCACAATAACATAATATAACAATACAAGATTGGATCGATTGCCACATGATGCCCTCCTAAATAATGAATATATCCATTGGGTATAACGAAATAAGAAATCCACATTTCACTATTTCCATTTGGTTCGGAGCATATTCTACAAATACTATGTCCACGAAACATTAAATAATTCGGATCCTGGTATTTGAAATCTGTTTCGCGTCTTTTAGCATTGAAAAATTGATTCAATATTAATAATCGAATAATTGCTTTCTTTGGCATGAAAACCGCCGAATTTTCTATGGGTAAAGAATATTGAGGAAAATCATTCTTACTATTGTTCCAGTATAAACGTATGGACTCGATTGACGGATCGATCGCGCACCTGCTTCGTAAATTATCTCGGAACATTATTTCTTCTCTACTGAGCGGAGGTCGAAATATATTGTCATCAAGGAATTGTGATGGTTTGTATTGGGCAGGTTTTTCCATCTCCCAATCCATGATTCTTTTAAACCATTTTGTTTTGAGAATTCGCCAAAACTCTCTCGGTATTTGTCCATCGAAAATGCGAAGTAATCTTTCAATAAATATAATTAATGGAGTATGAAGCGATTCATCGTTATGGATTTTTTTTTCCAGAATACTGAATAAACACCTTTGTTCAGTTTTATCCTTGGTAATCATACTCACACAGTGGTATATACAATTAAATGGAGTTACGTCTATCGAATCAGGCATATGAACGCCATATTTTTTCATCATGTTCAAAATATGATCCATGTTCTTTGGTTGAAGAAATAATTCAGACAAGAGGTCTATGGCATCGGAAGTTTGCATATCTTTAATTTTTTTATTGAATTAAAAATAAATTTTTTTCAAACAGACGTAATTAATCGTCAATACGTTCAATATCTCGTTCACATGTTGTGGTAAAAATTGGGAATTAATTTTTTTTTTAGAGAATGCACGCTTGTCCCGAAAAAAAAAATCACTCCTCTTCTATCACAATGTTATCATACTCATCTTCATCAAGAGCAGACAATTCTACAAGAGCGTTGACAATCATATAGAGGACATTTATTCTTTGCTCTTTTGTCGTGGTGATTAATTCTTGCTGAACCAGACTCGTATCCTTTAATATATCTTTCAATTCTTTGATCGCCTTTTTTCGATAGTCAATGTCAAGATTGAGGACATCAAACAACTCTATGACTTCATCCACATCCGCAAGATATTGAACCAAGTCCACTTTACGAATACGCGATTGTTTTAATTTTTCTATCGCGCTGGAAACGATAAGACCACAGGTTCCAAAAAAAGATGCCTCGACATTGATCTTGGATAACAAGAAACGATGAATGGATTCCAATTTATAATCGATACACCCCGGTGGAATACGAGAAAGTATCTTTCGGATCTCATCATCATCCTTCTCGCTCAGCCCTTCCACCGCTGTCAGTAAATTACCGACGTTATCAAAAAACCCGGTAGTATTACTATCATCATCATGCAGATAGATATTGGCGTACTTTAATTGGGATATCCATTTGTCTTTTCGCCTATAATAATGGAGCGTGGGATTTTCTAATAAGTTCCGAGCAATATCTAACGCTGTTTGCATCTCCTCAACCGTTCTCTTGCTATCGCTCTGTTTTGGCAATCGTTGTTTTCCGCTCCATTCTTGCAAAAAGGATATTGCTTTTTCAATCCTGGATAAAAAATTTTTCCTTTCTGCTGGTGTTTGTCGTGTCTGATTGTACACCGTGAAAATACCCCTGTCTCTTCTATCTCGAATCACGAGGGCTCTATTTAACTGGTCCGTCTCCTTTTGCAGTTTTCGTCTAAGTTGCTGCAGTTTTTTTTGACGAGCTCGTAACCTCCATTGTAAGACTCGTCCCTCCAGATCAGGTAGATTGACAAAATATTCCTGGTGTCTTTTTACAATATCCAAGAGGCATTGTAGTAAAGATTCCAGCAAAGATGATTCCTTTATTCTGATCATAACTTCTTGGAGATAAGAATGATCATGAGGAGCAATAATCGGAGAAAGCAATAGATTGATATACTCTATTAATTTTTCTTTCTCTGTCGTGTCATCTAACAATTTTCTGATAAATTGACTATTATTTTTCCTTCTTTTTTTAATTTTTTTTTGAGCTTGTTGTTGTTGGTCTTGTTGTTCATGTTGATCAGAATAGTCGGAATATGTATAGCTTACATCATCATCTTGACTTTGACTTTGACTTTGACCTTGACTTTGACTTTGACCTTGACTTTGACTTTGACTTTTCATATCTTTTTCTTTTACATGCTATAAAAAAAATTTTTCTTTTGTCATTCTTCTTTAGGACGACGACGTGGATGCCTTGATCCCCGTCAGCCACGAAGACGATTGAATCTTGTCCCCCAAACCATCTACAAGGTAAATCCCCAGTGATTCACATACCGGCGTCTCCGGGATGCTCTCATTCGTTTGATCTCCGCCATTGACAAAATGAGTAATTCGGGGCTCGATCGATGCAATGGTCTCCCGTACCGTCCTGTCCTGATCGATGCTAAGATGCGCCTCATCCACAACTCGCAAGGCCTTGATAATCAACACTCGTTCTTCCTCCTTCATGAAAGATCGACCCTTTTTAAGACACGCCTGATGATCATTGTTCACAATCACCACCAGTTCACCCTCCGGACCCGCAAGCTCCTTGGCCCTCGTCAGGTATTCTACGTGACCTTTGTGCAATGGATCAAAATATCCAGAAACACAAACACGATTCTTGCTCATTTTTTTTTTCTATCTACCTATCCGTGGTATTTTTTTTTTTTAATTTAAAGGGATTCGCATGAGAGAGGCAAACAAAGAGTGAAAGATGATGGGTATGGACAGCGAGCAACAGGAAGCCAGCATCCAGCGTACTTTTAGTACCTACGTGGACAATTACAATGAGCTGGAAAAAATTCGTAAAGATATCCAGAATTATCACAAGCAATTCAAGGGGCGTATGGATCAATTGAAGAAGGAAAATGGAGAAAAAGAAAAGATTCTGCTCAAATATCTGGAAGACAACAAGCTTCCTGGACTGAGAAGCGGTGATTTTTTGCTACTGGCGGATGAAAAGCCCGTCAAGAATAATAAGAAACTGCGAGAGGAAAAGTTGCAACATATCTTTGCGAATCATCAGATTGATCGTGGATCCAAGATCTACCGAGAGATCATAGAGCTTGTACAGAGCTCGCGACAAATGGACAAACTGGAGAGGAAATTAAAATGCAAGCGGTATCGTCAGGGTGAACATCCAGAATAAAGCAAAAAAAAGTCAACTTTATAAGCATACGCAAAAAAAAGAATTTTTTTTTTGTTTTGGAGATAAAACATGTTGGTCCTTTTTCCTGTGATGTTTGCAGCGATTTACATTACCAGCGTCGCTTCCATTCTGTACGTGGGTTTAATTTGCAAAAAGGACCAACAGGACGTAAAGGAAGAAGGGGATTCGGATTCAGAATACGAGACGTAGTAGGGAACTATTTTTTGGTCAATAGAGAAATGACGTGATCGGTATCTTCATAATCATCTATTTCATTATGCAAAAGACTGTATCCGCTTCGTAGCCATTCCCCACATTCCTCACCACACCCATCGCTCTCTTTATATTTCTTGCTCGGAATGCCCGAGAGATCCGTAAAATGACCCTCGGAAAAGAACATTCCATGACCAAAGAACCCGCTCATGAAACTGAACGAACTGCCCGCCGAAAGCACCACAGGGGCATAAAACATGGTTGCAAAATCTTGTACCGGAGTTCCACACCGTGTCATGACCGTTAATTCCAGTTCCTCTTCCAGATACTGGACCAGAGAGGCCTTGTAAATACGACACTTGCTCATGTAATCCGGATTCGAATTGTGCTCGTGACAACTCAGAAGCATAATTTTACCATAAGACGTCCCCGATTTCTTCTGAGCCTCCTTGAAACAATCTCGATAGAACGAGTATCGCACAAAATGATAATGCATATTCTTGACAAATGGCACGTCGCTACAACGGAAATGAATCACGGGATTATCCATCCGGGTGTGCATGGACACACCCGTCTCTTGAAACGCCGTTTCCAACATTTCCCGGATCCGAGGACGCATCGCCATCCAAAACGCCTCGGCACGAGGATTCTCAATCACCCAATACGAATTAGGATTCTTCAACAAATCGGATCGCTTTACTTTGGCACTTTTCATCTTTTCATAGATACTCTTGTCCAAAGCCACAAAAGTCGGTAGATGTTCAAAAAAAGGATCCTTTTTTAACAATGCCATCATCGTCTTACTCGCATTAAAATCTTTCCCCGTCAAGAATGCCAACCCCATCGTACCAAAATAACGACTCGTAAAATTCCCAATACTCTTTCTCGTTATGGGAAAGACATATTTAAAAGATTCGATATCCCAATCGCGATAAAAAAAGGCATAGATGAGAATAAGAAACAAGATAAGAAGAAAAGCCACACAAAGAGGAGTCGAGGACATTTTTTCCTTTTTATTTTGGTTGTAGTTTTTGATGGTAAGAACGATTAAAAAAAAGATTTTTTCAAAGGGAGTTAAAAAATGAAACAAGACATTTTCTTTTTTCATCTCTGCCGGTTCAAAACATCAAGATGACTTCTTTCCGAATCGGTGTGGACGAGGCCGGACGCGGATGCTTGTGGGGACGTGTGTACGCGGGTGCCGTTCACATCCCTCCCACCATTCCATTGCCATCCACAGACGGCAACGGCAAGAACTCCAAAAGAAATGCAATTGTATTACGTGATTCCAAGAAAATGTCCGCACTTCAGCGCGAAAGGGCTCGGTCTTGGATCGAAGAACACACCGTCTGGGGTGTCGGGTTTGCCGAGGCGCAAGAAATCGAATCAGAGGGAATCGTCACGGCAAATCTTAAAGCGATGCATCGGGCCATCGATGCCCTCATGGAAAAAGTGTCGTTGCCATTACCCTCCGATCCAGGGGAAATCCGGATCCTGGTCGATGGATGCTATTTTGAACGCTACCGTGGTTACGAATATGAACTGGTGGTCCGTGGAGAATCAGAGCATCCCGAAATCGCAGCGGCTTCTATCCTCGCCAAAACCCATCGCGATGCCTATGTGCAGAAATGGTGTGACGATCAGGCCAAAGAGGTCCAAGCCCACGAGAGATACGGGCTCCAAGATAACAAGGGCTACGGGACCAATAAACATATCACCGGTCTTCGTCAGTACGGACCCTTGTCAGGAACGCATCGTCTTTCTTTCCTAAGCCGGATCTTGTCATCCTAATATTTATTTTGTTGGACCGGCGGCACTCGCCATCACCGACAATCAAAGTCTTTTGGACTTTATGCTGACCATCTCTCAGCTTTGACAAGAAAAAAAAAAATAAAATTGTTTTCTTATAGTATGTATGTCCTCTTACCTTGTGATCGATGCGGAAAATATCCGTATTCATGAAGAGGAGCTGATTTACCTGATTATTAGGTATCAGATTGATGTGATTTTTGTATATTTCGACATGGAAAAGAATAATATCGCCCAGCATTATACCGACTGGTTGTTCAAATATCCGTGTTCTTTGGTACACGTGGCCTCTATTGGAGGAAAAAATAGTGTCGATCTGCAGATTTCCATCGATGTGACGGAGTGGTGCGTTCGGAAAAAAGAGATCACCACAGTTGTCCTGGCAAGCAATGATCGCGATTTCTTTCCTCTTTGTCAAAAGCTACATTCCCTCCACCGACGGCTGTGTCTGGTCGCGCATGATAAAATCAATGATACCTTGCTGAGTGTGGTTCAATGCCATGAATGTCTATCGAAAATACCCATCGATCTCACGATCCTGATCCATTGTTTCCTTCTGGAGCACAAGAAAACTCTTAATATCCCTCACATCAAACGGATGCTGAAAAAAATCAACAAGAAGAAAAAAATGCTCGAGTACTCCCAACTCTATACCCATATTTGCACCGATTGGAAAGATATTTTTGAAGTGGATGGGATCCAAATCACGCTTCGCTATTCTATTGATCATGATCATGAAAAAATCAATACCCCGGATACGAATACGGATACGAATATGAATTCGAATACGGGTCCGGACCCGGATCCTGAAAAGGAAAAAAGACTTGAAAAGACGCCCAGTCAGATCATGCTGGAGCGCGTCTGAGTTGTGGAAGAGGGGCGATGCGAGGTCCCGGTGATTCCAGACCGTTGGCCTGGATCTGGGTAAGTGGTAGATGTCCTTCAACAGGGACATTAGGATCGGTGGGATAGTATTTTTCCCGATCATTGTAATACCAAAAGAGAGACGATGATCTTTTTCGACCACGTTCCCTTTGTCTCCATAGAATATCTTCGCGGTACTCGGCAGTATCTGAAAGAAAAGAGTATTCAAACACATTCTTCTTTTTGTTGTGAAGAGGGATGCGCTTGTAATAAGGCTTGACGGCCCCCATAGGATCGACAAGGATGGTCGGAATACTATACATGGGAATAGAAATCAGAGAAGCGGATTTACCGGGTAGATCGTTATCCAGGTCCGTGTAATAGATTCTGCTCCCTCCCTTGATGTCATTGTAAGAATTATAATAACCCGTCTTCACATCCGAGCCTGGACCCGAGTAAACGTCTTGTAAGGGCTGGGTACCGATCGATTGAAAAGGTGGCGCATCGAAAGGGATGCGCATATTACGTGTCGTATCAAACGTCCTGGGATCCATGGAATAAAAATGACAATCCGGTCCTTTCACAAAATCGACTGCCGAGGGCTGAACAGTGCTCTCCCGATTCAAGACATTAATATCTTGACTTTTTTGAGAAGTAGGAGTAAACTGGACAGGAAAGATTTGAATATTTTTAAACATGAGGATTGGCTTTTCAAGGTATTTTAGATTAATAAAAAAAAAAATTAAAATCACGGTAAGAAGAAAAAAAAATAATTTAATGGATCTCACGCGATTATTCATCTCTTATGTATTTTCTTTCTGTATATCGACACTTTTATTAGTCTATGCCCTTCGACTTCCCACGTTCATTACTCAAGAAAAATTACTTGTACAAGAGTATTACCAGAAAAACGCTTATCTTTATGTCCCTCTGGATTTCATTCTGGTCGCCATTTATCTTGCCATCGCAGCCCTGTTGATCTGGCTTTTCCGTGCAACGTCTTCCAACGCATGGCAAACAATCATTGTATTAATTGTCACTCTAATTATTTCGGGTCTTTTTATGGGGTACTTTCTTTCAAAACCGTCTTCTTCCCGAAACTTTTTTTCACGATGGTTCCACGCGGCTGGATGGAAAGCCGTCTTGTACGATATGATCTATGTCGTTATGGTATTTATCATCATGATGCAATTCTATTATTTCTTAACAGCACCCTTGGAAATGGCTCCTTGATTCTTGGACTACACCACCACGTTTGAAAAAAAAAACACAAAAATCTATTTTTTTTGTTCTTTTTATGATGAGGAAGAGTAAGAGGAGGAGCTTGTTGTTATAGACATGCAGAGCTTGCTACAACTTTCGTGATGATGTTTTAGTGCATGCGCTGATGCGTGTAACTGGGCTTCTGATTTCTCGAGCATCTGCATGGCATAGGCGATATCCTTGTTGGAACGTTGGACGTGGTCCATGAGATGTTTCCCAAGATAAAGAAAACGCAATGGTAGCTCGCAGACGGTGCATTGGACTGTACGGAAACGACACGATTGGAGATGCGCTTCTCTTTCCGCAGTGCGGATGACGTCCGGACACTCCACGTGAGGGCATCGAATCATGTCATGAACCGTGTGGAGGTGATCCACAAACACGTCGCTCCCAATAAAACGGCGACAGGTTTTACACTCCTCGTAGTAGGGACAATTGCGCTGATGCTTCTCCGCGTCCATAATCGGATAGAAAGAGCCGCACTTACAAGACGTGAAACGATGGTTGCATTCTTTGGAAAGGTGTTGGGAAATCTGGTTCTGATCACCCACAAATGTACACCCCTTGTTCTTGTGAGAGCACGGATAATCGGTCTTCTTGTCCAACGACATGAGAAGATAATCCTTCTCATACGCCTCCTCGGCGTCACGTATCGTTTGAGGATAACAGACCGCCGGACAAATTAGACACTTGCGATGCTCCAGCCTCTCCGCACGTGGGAGATTCAGTCCCAGGTAGGTTCTTGCGCATGTCAAACAGGCTCGACGGAGGTCATGACAGGAAGGTTTTCCTTTTTGCGATCGGCAATGAAAACAACGGAAACGAACGGGAACCAGAGCAGGACCCAAGCAGATCGAGCAATCAATCATCCTTGTTATACCCTGTAAACGATTGGGGGAAAAAAAAAAATTAAAAATACTTTCTTTTGTAGAGAAAAGACAGACTCACTAAAGTCCTACGACAACAAGCATCACTTCCTCTTCACTTTTTTTTTATATCCATTGTAAAAAAAAAAAGAAAAAATAAAAAATGTACACGATTCTTCCTTCCAAGAAAAAATCATGTGGATGCCAATGCAAGACCTGTCATGAACAATTCAGCAGGATTTTTCTGGCCGATTCTCTTCTTTCCGCCAAGGCGGTCCCTGGGGGTGTCCAAGTACCCTCCACCGCCTCGGGTAATTTTTCCCTCGTCATGACCGACAAGCCACAATTCTACGTCCATGTCGCCGTTCAGAATTACAAGAATTCTACCATGTCTCATCTTCATCTCTACAATCGCAAGAACCCCAAGGAGAATGGCCCTATCGTCCTTTTTCTTACCCACACCATGAATAATCCTATCCCTCTAATCAATGGAGATCTTGTGGCACGCATGTTTACCACCAGCGATTTTGAAGCACCCTATAAGAATATGCCCTTTTCTCAATTTCAAAAAATGGTCATGGATGGACAACTCTATTTCAATGCCCATACCACACAGAATCCCAATGGAGAACTGGCAGCGCCGGTACGGGTGATCCAAAAATGGGGATAAAAACTACTGGGCCTGGGGCTTTCGACGAAGAATGGTGAGCCCATTATTATGAGTAAACCGCTCGTGGAGCTCCCACTCCGGGTGAGCGTCCAGAAATTCAGTTATCGCTGGCCATAATCCCTTCTTAATATCTTCCACAGGGAATCCCGTCCTCTGGGACTGGATATCCGGATCCCAGTCCGCCGAGATTAAACCGTAGTCTCGTAAGATCCGGACCGTTTCCCCATCCCACTCGTCGACGGTGGTATCGTGCATGATGATATATTTACGGGTCACACTTGAGAAAAGCTCGAGTTCCCTCTTTAATTGGGCGTATACATGCCACGTATCAATAAACGTTAGGTCGTACATCTCGTCTTTGGCAAAAACCATCTCCAGATTGTTTTTCCATTCCATCGCCACCTCGATATCAAGCTGTTTCATGACCTCTACGAATTCATGAACAGGACATGGGGAGATGTCGTTGAGTAAAATCCTTCGCCCCTTACCATCGCTATTCATCAAAAGGCCGTGCGCCAACGCCCAGCTACTGACGCACCCACGGACACCCGTTTCCAGCACGCTCTCACATTCAGAAGCGTACCTGCTCAGCGTCGCAAGATGCTCGTTGATGTCCGAGGGATACGAACATAAAAAAGAGAATTTTTGTTCTACAATATCCATTTGCTTTGTATTGTTGTTTACTCTTATATCGAATCGCTATCCCTATTTTGTTACAAAAACCATTTCTCCAAAAAAAAAATGAAGACCTGATTGCGGAGCGATCTCCATTTTTCAAGAAAAAGAATGAGTAACTTTGACAGCATTCTCTCACCACAAGAGGATGAATTAGAAAAAGCCCTTCTGGAGAAGGCATCGGAGCTCTTGAAAAAATACGACTCGGCTTATGTACACAAGCAATCCTTTGATTATTTTATCAATCATCGTCTCGCCAAGATCATCGAGGAGGAACCGACCATCGTCGTTCCTTTAGGCGACAACAAATTCTACAATATTCATTTCGGACAGGTGTTTGTCGACAAACCCTACATCATTGATGAAAATCGGCAGATCCGCTATATTATGCCCAATGAAGCCCGTCTCCGGGATCTCAATTATACGAGTCTCATCTCGGTCAATATCCGCACCTCTATGACGGAAAAACACGCGGTTACCGAAGAAATTATCGCCGAGACGAATGTACAAGATCATTATAAGATCAGCCTCGCTCGCATTCCCATGATGATTGGAACCTCCAAATGCAATCTCTATAAAAAGACCCTCGAACAACGGGTCAAGGCCGGAGAATGTGCCTACGACAATGGTGGATATTTTATCATCAAGGGAAAAGAACGCGTGCTGGTGTCGCAAGAAAGAATCAATTACAATATTGTCCATGTGTTTGAACAGAAGCTGAATAGCAAGTACCAGATGGTCAGCGAGATTCGAAGCATGTCGGAGGAAACGGGACACTCGGTCCTCATCCAGATGAAGCTTACCAATCACGTGGACAAGAAAGTACTCTTACAGATTCCCTACGTCTCTCAGGAGATCCCTCTTGGTTATATTTTTCGAGGATACGATTTCACCATTGACGAGATCCGACAGATCCTGGATTTCAATCTCGCTCATGAATACAAGGCCTATCCGGTAATCAGCACGATCTGTAAGAATGTGATTCGTGATGCGGAAACCATTGGTTCACAAGAAAAGGCCATCGCCTATGTGACCCAATTCTCCATGCACAATCTTTCCAAGGATCGTCGATTTTATTATGTGCATCAGATCCTCAACAATGAGTTGTTTCCCCATTTGGGTATCATGAGCTCCAAGAATCAAAAGGGATTTTTCCTGGGACACATGCTCAGCAAACTGTTATTCACACTGGTGGGAAAACGCTCCAACGATGATCGTGATCATATCAACAACAAGCGTCTCGAAGCAGGTGGCCACCTCGTCGCCGAGCTCTTTCGCACGCTCTTTAAACGATTTGTGCGAAGCATGGAACCCCAGCTCGCCAAACGCCCCGACATCCTGGTAGTCATGTCCCGAAACAACATCATTACCCTGGGTATCAAACATTGCTTCTCGACTGGCAATTGGGGCATCCCCAAATCCAATTATATCCGCACAGGCGTGTCGCAAATCATGTCACGACTCACCTACAATTCCTTCTTATCTCACCTCCGCAGGATCCTTATTCCCATCGGTAAAGAGGGTAAAAATACCAAGATCCGTCAATTGCATCCCAGTCAGATTGGATATATCTGCCCCTTTGAAACTCCCGAGGGTCATTGTCTCACCGCCGATACACGGATCCTATCCGGCGATCGTGTGACCACACTTCCAATCACGGCCTTTAAAAATCCCCTCGTCGAGGCGACCACGGTAGATCTCAAGGATGGTCTCGAGGTTTCCACCACGACCCACAGCTTTTTCAAAACAACGCCCAAGGAATTGTTCGAGGTGGTGATTATCAACGGTCAATCCATCAAGGCATCGGGCCTGCATCCTTTTTTGGTGCTCACCGAAGAAGAAGAACTTGCATGGAAATATTGCAAAGATCTGTGTCTCGATGACCGCGTCGCCTATCGCGCCACCGTTTGTGATCTGGAGCCTACCCCCTCCTCACTGCATGTATCCTCCGATCCACAGCTTCGTGCTCTCGGTCTTCTTCGTGTTTTCTATTCTCCCCACGAGACGACGTTATCAATCCCACCCTTTATGGACTGGTCTCTTGTCGTCCGAGATCTGAGTCTTGTACTGGAAACTATGGAGTCGGACAAAAACCAGCGCAAGATCCGTTATTCCGCCCTACGGGTACCAATCGATTTTCACCATATCATTCCCAAAAACCTACGGGAAGGAAAGAACAAACACGCATTACGCGACTACCTGATGGGTGTCTTTTGCGCACTGGGTCTCGGAGAGCGCATCGCGGATCACGATGTGGATTTTGATCTGACCACCCTCCACCAGGAAGGCACCCTCGAAGAGAGGATGCAGGAGTGGAAAGGTTTCTTCTCTCTGACGGCGCAATATTTTGATGTGCGATGGGAATCCCACTCGTTTGTGGAGAAGGAAGAGATGATCTTTCATCTGTTGTGGAAAGAGGAGAATGTCATGCGGTACATTGAGGTGTTTGGATTCTTCTACGGAGAAGAGATGGAAAGAAATATGTTTATCTATCGCGATTATTTGCGATACCGTCAATCGTCCCCTTATTATAACCATAATTTGGAAATCAGTCTGGGTGACTTTCTTCAAGAAGTACGCGTGTATCATAAACGCATCGTGTTCTACCCCCTCTCCCGTATCGAGAGAGTGATGGTAGAGAGCGTCATGGATTTTACCACCACAAGCGCTCATCACAATTTCATCGCCAATGGGTTTGTCACCCACAATTCAGCGGGAATCGTCAAGAACATGACTCTCACCACACAACTGAGTCCTAAGCTCAACTCGGTCTTTCTACGCATGGTGCTGGAAGAGATCAAGGAGATTTTTACATCGTTTGAATTCGAGGATGTGACACGCCACGGATTCATGGACAAGTTATATTACAAGATTCTTGTCGATGGCAACTGGATCGGATCCAGTACCGATCCCGAGATCTTTGAAAAGATTTACGAATACAAGAAAAAAGGACGCTTCTCCCTCCTCATGTCCGTTTCGATCGATCGTAACGAGAGAGAGGTGCTTCTCTATACCGACGAGGGTCGTATGATCCGTCCTCTCTGGAACGCCAAGGATTTTCCCTCCGTGGAAGAACTCCGTTCGAAATCCATCGATCAGCTGATCAAGGAAGGAAAGATGCTTATGGTGGATTCCTATGAGATTGAGAACAATGTGGTGGCCATGACGCCCGCCGAGCTGAAACAGCACGATTTCTACACCCTCTGTGAGATTCATCCCTCTCTTCTTGTCGGTTTGTGTGTAGGAATCATTCCCTATTCGGATCATACACAGGCACCACGTATCACCTACCACGCCTCGATGGGAAAACAGGCCATTGGTCTCTATTCCAGTACCAACAACATCCGTTGTGATACGATTGCTCACGTTCTTCATTATCCCGAAAAACCGCTTGTCCAGACCCATATGGGTCGTATCTCGGGATGCGATGAGATGGTTTTTGGTGTCAATCTGATCGTCGCCGTGGCCATGTACACCGGCTTCAATCAAGAAGATTCCGTGATCCTGAATCAATCGGCCATTGATCGAGGGATGTTTCGTTCTTTTGCCTTTCGCACGATCCACGTCGAGGAACGCAAGAAATCTACCACTCATACCGAGGATATCCGTCTACCACCTCCCGAAATCCGGGTCAAGAGCTACAATTACACCAAGCTGGATGCCAACGGCATCGCTTTGTGCGGGGCCTTTGTGGGTCCCAGTGATGTCATCGTGGGCCGTGTCCAGACCAAGAATCTCAAGACCGGGGGGGATGAAAAGGTGGATAATTCCGTCTTTATCAAATCGGGAGAGGAAGGGTACGTGGACAAGGTCTTTATCAGTACGTCGCCCGAGGGCTACAAGATGGTCAAGGTGAAGATCCGTAGTCTCAAGATCCCAGAGATTGGAGACAAGGTTGCTTCCCGTGCCGCGCAAAAGGGTACCGTGGGGATGACCTATCGCCACGAGGACATGCCTTTTTGTTGCAGTACAGGCATGGTCCCCGATATCATCATCAATCCTTTGTGCCTGCCCAGTCGTATGACCATCAACCAGATCATCGAGTGCATCGCCTCCAAATCCTCAGCCTTTGAAGGCAAGTATCGGTACGGCACGCCGTTTACCAAACATTCCACCAACGTGGTCGAGTCTCTTTGTGACGATCTTTTGAAGAACGGCTTTTCCAGGGACGGTAAAGAAATTATGTGCAACGGGTTTACTGGAGAACAATTCCAAGCCCAGATCTTCATGGGACCCACCTACTACCACCGCCTCAAGCACCTCGTCAGCGCCAAGATCCACGCCCGTAATCACGGGTCCCTCCAAGCCCTTACACGACAACCAGTCGAAGGCCGATCCAGAGATGGGGGTCTTCGATTTGGCGAAATGGAAAGGGACAGTACGGTGGATTGTTCCATCTCTCTGGTTTGTGGGATTTCAGTGATGATGACAAAGATGCACAAGGTTGGATGGAGGGTGCTCGGATGGGATCCGGAGCAGAAGGGTATCATCGATGCCACTCAAACGGCGTATCAAGACAAGGGGGAGAAGCCATGTGTGAGATTAACATTAGAGGATGGTAGAACCTTTACGTGTACGCCCGACCACCCAATGCTTACCTCAGAACACGAGTGGGTGCGAGCCAAAGACCTTTGTGCCAATCGGTCACGGTTGAAGACGAGTGTGCACTATCCTACTGTCGATTTGGAGGAAGAGGTGATAGAATGTGGTGGCTGGAATACCCAGTTTGGTGATTTGCACCTTGGCACGTCGGATACTTCCGAGTTATTGACGACCTTTGCGTTTGTACGGATCCTTGGTTGGTTGGTCACGGATGGGACTATTTCAAAACTTGCAGATGGTTCTTTTATTGGAAGAGTTTCTCTGGGTCACAATATTGACGTAAACTCCTTTCTTATGGACCTCGAGCTATTTTGCCAAACACAGCAACGTTCATTCGAGTGTACGGATTCAAAGTATTCTTATTATGTGGTCCGTATTCCTTCATCGCTTCTCAAAAACATTATTTTGATTCCTGGTATGATAATTGGTCGCAAGATGGACCAACCGGCGATGCTTCCTGAATTCATTATCGATAGCCACTGTCCTCGCCCTATTGTACGTGAATTCTTAGGTGGCATGTTTGGTGGGGACGGTCACACGTGCCATTTGGGAATGCATCGTGGCAAGCGAGATTTGTTGACCTCGATATCCTTCTCTAAATCGCGAACCGTCAAGCACTTCGAATCTCTTGACAAGATGATGTCTGACATTATCGCCATGCTCGCCAAGTGTGGCATTACCAATGTCACTACGCAGAACAAGAAGGAAACGAGCCACTCGAAGAATAAGCATCAGGACAAGGAACAAACAGCCGAGGAACGTTGTTATCAATCGACTCTGCACCTCGATATTTCGGAATTAATTCCTTTTTGGGAAAAAATTGGGTTTCGTCACTGCTGTAACAAATCCCTTCGACTGGAGGCGGGTGTCGCGTATAAGCGTTTGCGCAATGAAGTCGTGAGACAGCATAACTGGCTGGTGGATCGTGTCGATAAGATCACGAATTTCTCCGAGATCAAGCGTCAGAATCCTACCAAGATCGTGGGTACCAAGAAGGCCATCGAGCAGGCGGTCAAGGAGCTGAAAGAGCGCGAGGCTCTCTTACACGAGTACGCGATACCATCTACGCATGATATTACGGACCATCTCATTAAAGGCACCGAGTTTGGCAAGTTTACCTCCAAGTCTTTTCCAACCGCCGAACAGTTCTTGGAGAAAGTTAATGCACTGGGTTGGTTCCTTGAATTAAAGGATGGTGTCAGGGAAGGTAATGCGTATGCAGTCCAACGTAACAGCAATGTCTTGTCGACCATGGACATGACCGTCATTGATGTACGACCCTGTACTCCCGAGAGAGTCTATGACATCGAGGTCGAACGGATTAATTCCTTCCTGGCCAATGGTATCGTGGCGCACAATTGCATGATCAGTCACGGGGTATCGCGATTCCTGACCGAGCGTCTGTTTGATATGTCCGATGTGTTTTCGGTGCCTCTGTGCGCTGAGTGTGGGGCGATGCCGCATTCGCACGACATCTGCAATGTCTGTGATTGCACCAACATCCGAAGGGTCCTCATCCCCTATGCATGCAAGCTTCTTTTCCAAGAGCTGATGGCCATGGGGATCAAGATCAATTTGTTACCGGACGAGGACCGGAAACATTTTGTCGTGAGCGGAAATGAGAAGCCGATGTTCAAGACACCTTGTATCAAACCAGATACATCCTAAATTCCTTTCTTCCAATGCGTAAACAAAAAATTATATCGTTAGTACCAGAGTTTATCTATTTTTATTTTTTCATTGAAAAATAAATGTCCCGACAGCAACAACAACAGCAACAACAACAACAGCAACAACAACAACAGCAACAACAATCAAAGAAGAAGATCATTCAATACTTTGAGCTACAAGATACCTCACTATTGGATTCTTTAGATGCAATGGATTTGTATAGCGTGTATCAATTTATGAAACCAACCCAGACTCAGGTACAACAATTATCAAAACAATGGCTACAAAGCGCGCTTTCTACTCGCTATAAAAAGGAGGAACAATTCATTAAAATAAGAACCAAAAAACTATACATCATGTTGAGGCGTTCCAATGTTCCTTACAGCAATGGTAAGCCTCGTTTGGATATCGTCCAAATTGCCGTCAATCCATTGTATCAACGAAGTGGTGTATTGACGCGATTCCTTACTTCTTTACACAATGCCTGTCCAGATACTGTTATTATTATTGAACAAGTGGTTGGTCCAAAACTTTTAGATTATATTGGAAAGAGACCGGCTTTATTTGAAAAAATCGACCCGTATTCGGAATCCTATGTGTACAAACCATCAATTTGAAAATTGAAAACAAGAAAAAGGATATTTATCAAACTTTTTGAAACAATCCAACTGTCAAGGTAACGATGCGGAGCAAACTACGGAATAATTTTTTTTTTTTGGGGGATTAAAAAGAAACAAAAATGCGAAATTACGACAATCGACAATACATCTACGATAATCAACAATTACGACAACCACAACAACAAGATGTAATGGATACATCAAGCGTACGATCACGTACCAAGATACAATTATTGCAAGATCAAGTAAAAGCCCTACAAGATCAATTGCAAACCCTGAAACAAGCTCGTCTACATCGAAAAGATTTTTCCATCAATCGTTTCCGGGATCTGAATCATCACTTGATTGCGGATAAGAAACGCGAATTAAAACAAACGATCGAAAAGCAACAGCATCAACGTCAGGCTCGTTTGAAAACCGAGGCTCAAAAAAAAAGAAAACAACAACAGCAAGCCGCCAGGCTCAAGGCTTTGAACTTAGGCTTGGGACCCGATGGATTGCGTTTACCGGATCCTTCTCGAAAGATGAGGCTTTTTGATGATGACGGAGATGATTGGCATATGGATCAGGCGACAAGATTAGCCATCCAAGACTCTCTTCGACAATTCTAAACCATCGTTATCATAGATTTTTTTTTTTGTTTTCCGGAAAAAAATAGGAAAGAAGAAAATGAAAACTGCTTATGTCACCGTGCTCAGCACGGACTCGTATCTTCCCGGAGTCCTTGTTTTGTTTCACAGTCTGATGAAAACTCTTCCCGCGCATCCGTTTCTCGCGCTTCTTACCAATGATCTTTCCAAAGAAACAATGGACACTCTTACAAAACATGCGATTGATTTTTCCGTGATGGATCAGAATATCATGAATCCTCATGAGGGGGTGGATACCGACGATCGATGGTATCATACCTATGCCAAGCTGGGTATCTTTGGTCTCTCGCAATACGACAAGTTGGTATATCTGGATGCCGATATGATCATTTTACAAAACATTGACGAGTTGTTTGAAAAGCCACACATGTCCGCCGTCAATTCGGGTGGTCTCTTGCCCGAAAATGCGCACTGGATTCAACTCAATTCAGGGCTCATGGTGCTGGAGCCCAGCAAGGCTCTATTTCAAGACATGGTCTCCAAGATTGGTCATATCGAGCAAGCAGAACGCAAGGATAATTACAGCGACCAAGGATTCTTGCACGCGTACTATCCCGATTGGCCTCAACGCCCTGATCTTCATCTATCCCATGTGTACAATATGTTTGATTGTCTTGTGACCCAACATCGTGAGACGTTGGGATTTTGGATTGAGGGCTGGCATGAAGAAGGTACCGAAAAGATCAAAATTATTCATTTTATAGGCAAGACAAAACCGTGGAATGAACATCCGGGATGGGGAGAGGATGATTTCTCACGCGCGCGTCGTTTCTGGATCTGGGAGTACGAAAATCTTTAAAAAGTAATCGGCCTCGTGACCGCCTGTCCGGTCGGTCATGGATCAAGAACGAAATATTTCCGATTTGAGAATCCTGGTTCTTAATCTGGATTAATTTTTTTTTCAATAGGTGAAAGAAAAAAAGCAATGGGGAATCGGCCTTCTTTTCAAAACAACACCGTGACGCATTCTCAGATTCTGGACCGCTTATCATTTGATGGGAAACCCAGTCAAGAACTCGTCCAGGATCATTCTCTCGATCCGGAAAAAGTCAAACATTGGTTGGAGAGTTATGAGCCTCAAGAACGAAAATTTGCATCTTATATCATATCTATAGAATGAGACCCATTGATATTTATCTGGGCATTCCTTTCGCAACAAAAACGTCTTTAGACGTCATTGAAAAATCACAACGTCCGGGAATCAATATCCATTGGGAGGGCTATGAAATCATATCCACGATCGGTGATATCTACGAAACCAAGGCAAAACTGTCCAGTTTTGGTAAACAACGTTTCTTGATCTTTTTGATCCTCCATTTTAATTATTTTTATCATATTCCCCTCCACCTCCTCACCGAAGAGTATCTTGATCCCGACAGAAATATTTTTAAATTGGCATTGGTATGGTTTGATCACAAGATGGCAGATCCTGTATCAACCATCAGTGTGATTCTTGGTTGTGGATTGGTGGTTCCCTATCGCTTTCGGAATGGAGCACTGGAATTTTTGGGGGAGGCGCATATGTTGGGCTCCCTTTTGAAAAATTGTGGGGACTGTAGCCAATCTATTCTTGAGAAACGATACAATTTTTTAAATAAATTCTATTCGTCACAACAACAATCTTATAGCGTATATACCCCTTTAGATCGATACGCGTGTGGAAACTGCCCCTTTCCTTTTTATAAAAAGTTTTAGAAGATCTGAACCCCGAGAATAGCGGTAGTGACATCCGCAGATGGATTGGACGCGTTACCCAGACCCTTGAAATTGAGCGTGTAGAGGCCTGCAACAGGTGTGCTGAATCGTCCCTGGAATTGCGTCCAGGTAGACGTCGAGGTCGAGGAATCCGCGAGGGTCGTAATGACATACTTGCCACCCGCGGGTGTCGTAAACGAGACCTCGATGTTGTTGGCGCCTCCGGGACGACCCGTGTAGTAGAAAGAAAGCGTAAATGTTCCCTGAGGCATATTGATCGTCTGAAGCATGTTTTGCGAGATCTGGAGTGCAGCGCATTGTGTCAATAGCATGGGATACGGTTGGGCAAATCCCCACGCACTCGAAGTATTTACCAGCACCGCATTGAATGTCCAGTTGGCGACATTGGCATTGTATTTATAAGTATTCATGGTTATACTTTCTGAAGTGAAAAAACCGTTCATCACCATGTTGGGATAAATGGCCACATTCGTGACGGCGGTGGCACAGTCCGTTGTTCCCACCTGATTTCCAGCAATCGAAAGATAATTAGCTCCTTGTTGAAGGTTGACATCCGCGATAAATCCCTGCCAGCTTTTGGTGATACCGTTGTTGTTTCCAGACGATGCCGGGAAAACGTTGATAACGGGACTGGGACCGCATTGGAAGGATGCCTGGAACTGTTTGACGACTCCTGGATAGGGATCTCCAGTCGTTACATCCTTATTAGAAAAAGTACACGAATTTCGTTGATTACAGGAACCCGGGAGATCAAACAGAAAAGACTTGGCCGGGGTAGAAGAATTGACTCCCGTTCCTGGACACGTGCTATTGTCCCATCGACCGTATTGGACGGCTCCAGAAACGATAGAAGTATTTGGGGGGCATTGAAGCATCACCGAGGAATTCTCACACGTCATGGAAGAAACATTGGTAGCAATATTGGGTGAAGCACATTGATACATGGGCAAGAATTGCTTAAAGACTCCCGGATCGGGATCGTCACTTGTAAACGACGCATTCGTGAAAGAACAAGAGGATTTGCCCATACAAGCGCTCGGAAGATTGTAGTTCTTGGATTTCACCGCGGTGTTGCTATTCACCCCGGTACCGGGACATGTATTGTTATCAAAACGGCCATACAAGACCGTGCCGGAGGCGATCACTCCCGCTGGATCGTTGCATTTAAGTGTCGTTGTCTGACCCTCGCACGTCATGTTTCCACCTTGCGCACCTCCCAGGACGATTTGACCCCCTGATATATACACCGAGATCTGATCCGTGCCATAATTGGGACGTCCGCACATATGCATAAAGATATTATAGTTTCCTGTGTTGGGGATGTTGAAGCTTTGAGTTGTGCTTATGGAGTTTCCAGTATTCTGAAAAATAGCGTATTGCGCGGATGGCGCCGGTGCTGGAAAACCATAAGCACTTCCATCATCGGCCAGGATGGCATTAAAGGTCCATCCCTTGACAAGCTTGGTAAAATCGACCTGCACCAAGTTGGCCCAAGGTGCATCCGTGGTCCCGCAACCTTGACCGCCCGGAGTCGCACCTCCGTATTTGGCAAAATCGGAGTTGTCGGTGGTGCCATAAAAACATTGATTACCATACTGAAGACCCATGACGCTGTTTCCGGTCTGTAATGCTGCGTTAATACAACTTACTGAATCATACGATTTGGACGTATCGGGTTGATTGGGAATGGCTCGAGTGGTATCATCTTTCCAGCATCCCGCGGGGAGGAAATTGTTGGGAAAAGCAAATGTTTTTTCGGGGAGAGGAACAAAAATAGAGCTTTTGTTGGAAGAAAACGTTTGAAAATTAGCATTGGGAATAAGCATCGATTGGGGTGGAATAGAAGAGGAAGAAGGTGTCATGTTCAAGGGAGGCGCCGAGGGTGGCATGGAGGATCCAAAAGGAGGCATCGAGGGTGGCATCGAGGGTGGCATCGAGGGTGGCGGAGGTGGGGGTGGAGCTGGTGGTGGTACAGAGGTTGAAAATGAGAACCTTGGTTCTCGACTACCACCAAACGGTCCCTGACCATCACCAAATGGTCCACCAAAGGGTCGCTGACTACCACCACCAAACGGTCCCTGACCATCACCAAACGGTCCACCAAAGGGTCGTTCACTACCACCACCAAACGGTCCACCAAAGGGTCGTTCACTACCACCAAACGGTCCACCAAAGGGTCGTTCGCTACCACCACCAAACGGTCCACCAAAGGGTCGTTCACTACCACCACCAAACGGTCCACCAAAGGGTCGTTCACTACCACCACCAAACGGTCCCTGATCAGGAGGCATTGGCATTTCGGACGAACGTCTCAAATTAAATAAACGAGGTCTGGGCGTCGCTGTCTTGGGATAAGGTGTCGCTGTCTTGGGATAAGGTGTTGGCGTCTTGGGTTTGGGTGTTGGCGTCTTGGGCTTGGGTGTTGGCGTCTTGGGCTTGGGTGTTGGCGTCTTGGGCTTGGGTGTTGGCGTTTTTTTATGCATCATATGATGATGTTTTCCGTAAGGTTCTACAGTCTCATCCTCCCCTCCCCATGAGATTTCGACACCATAGGAATTGGCAATATTGTGATGAATGGGCATTTTTTTTTTATTCAATTTAAAATTATATTTTTTTTTTTTGGTTTTTTTTATTGTTTGAACGGATCTCCTTGGAATCGGTCCATATACGCTCCTACCGCCTTCTTCTTCACATCCATGAATTTTTCGGTAATCGCCTGTCCCTCCCCATTATTATCATGCATCCGATCAAATCGAGGTACAGAGGTTCCCAGCGCATCAAAGGATCCACTGCTGGACGATTGCGCATTGACATGTCCCGAACCATCACGGCTCTGTACCTCCTCATAGAATCGATGACCAAACGATTTCCTGTCATGCACCGTCTCCCTTTCAATCAAGGGCATATTTCTTGGATTGTCGGTCTTGACTCCCAGCTCGCCCATACGATCCATATATCGCGGATTAGTATTACCGCTGTGCGTTGTATACAAATTATCGATCGCCGTCCTTTGTTTCGAAGACGAGTAGCCCTCCAATCCTCTCTTCCGATCCGAATTTCCTACAGGACTGACCACCGAAATCGCCTGAACGTCTCGTGTTCTTACCGGGATATTTTGAGCCGACAGTCCGGGGACATTTCTCGTCACCGGACCTACTTTTCGTGGCTCGTATTCAATATGCGATGTCACCTTATCTTCTACCCTCCCCATCGCGCGATTGCCTACATCGACATTTTTGGTATAGAGACTCGTACGACCGCTTCGTCCCTCGACATGCCTCACTTCTTCACGGACCGTGCTCGTCGTCGGCATGCGTGGCTCCACCGCCGTTCGCCAGACCTGTGTCGACGTCGGCGTCGTGTATGCATCCGTCATCAGACGTTGTGCAGATCCCTGGTGGGGCATCATCGTCATCTCGGTACTCTTGCTCATAAACGGTCTTGCTTCCGATGCCACCACCCATGATCCCATCTTGTCCTCCTTGTGCACCCCCGCCATAGAAAAGTGTTCGTGAGTAGGACCTTCTCGGGTATATCCAAAAGATGGATTATCAATCATCCCGGTATGCAGTGGTTGGTCCACCACCCGAACCGCTGTATATCCCTCCTTGTTTTCCGAATCGAATCTGTAAGAGGAAGTAGGAATTGTCTGGGATTGAACATGAAGAATATTTTCGTGCAACCCCGCTCCCGGCTTTCTATACTCCGAGGTCGAGGTTGATCGAGAATGAGGATGACTTACAGTCGAAGAGACCGGGATAGAATACGTTGTCTCATGAACCGCCGAACCGGGACGGTTCTGATGCATCCGGGGCTGTTCACGGGAATAAGGATTCGAGAGCGGTGTCTGTGCGGGAATGGTTACATAATCATCGTGGATGGCACGCGTGGTGTTATTTCCCATCTCGACTTCTTTCCTGTATTGGGGTCGAGGCTGTGTACCCACCTCGATCGCATAATTCTTGCTCGCCACCGCCTTGGCAAGCTGTTGCTGGACACCCTCCATATCAAATTTGGAACCGAGATTAGAGACGTTTGTCGTTACTTCATGATTCATTTTGTGTGACGTATCCAGGATAGCCTTGTCTTGAGCGGCCGTGATTTTGTCACGAAATGTGGCAATATTCTTGTTTCCCGACAGATTCGAAAAAGCATTATACATCATCTTATTATCATTCACCGCACGATCCTTCTGTGATTGAATCATGTCTCGGGGATTCGCAACGGACGGCATCGTCCGTCCGCTTTCCGTCGAATATTGTCTCCTGTCCGTGAGATTTTTTGGATTCCGACCAACATGGGATCCGTCCACCTGTCCCTTGTTGGAAATCTTGCTTGTCTCAAAAAGACGCTGTGGATTCTTCACATTCTTATTAATTCCCATCCCTTTGGGAATCGACGACTGACGATCCGTTCCCCCAAGATGATACTCCAGATTGGGTGTCACCTGCTCGGCCCCCGTCATGAGCATCGTCTTGTGCACACTCGATCGGCCCTCTGGACAGCTCATTTGCGAGATAATGTTGGGCACTACGGGATTCGTAAGCGCATAAAACCACTCCCTGGGCTGTCTGGATAAGGGCATCAGGTCTTCCTGTCGGAAAACCGGTGGACGGAATACCTGAGGACGCAGCGGTAGTTTCACACCCGGTGCGCCCTGTAAGACACTGGTTCGCGAACCCGCATTATTTCCGTAATTGTCATAGGAGACGCTCACCATGGGATTCACCCCACGCGCATACACATTAATCGCTTCTGAAATACGATCTCCACTACCCTCTTGTGCCAACAAAATTCCTTGTGTATCTCCCACCTTGTCGATCCTTCTGGTAAAAATACCCGTATTTGGATTGGCAAGGATGTTCATATTTGTTCCCCACATCTCCACGCTTGGAAGCGTGACCTTGCGGGTGGTCGTCAAGCAATCATAAGATAATCCACCGGCACTCATTTTTCTTTTGAAACGAGAATTATTTTTTTTTTTTCGTCTATCCAACCCAGGCCTTCTTAAATGCCTTCGCGTCCATGTCCGTGTGATGAGAAAGAAAAAAACAATAAAATAAAAAATAGGTTTTTATTTTGGAACAAAAAAATAGATGAGCTCTTCTTCTTCTTCTTCTCACTTTTTTCAATTACCCTTGGAACTTCGGCGTCACATCCTCCTTTTTATGGCTTCGCCGTTGCGTTGTCACACCTGTCATTCCCGATGGGAAGGACAGGAGGAGGGATGGCGTATCCTCACTCCTCGTTACCTGTTTTGTAGCCAGGCATGTTATCTCGGGATTCCTTGATACCCGTTGCATTCGACAGAACGGCTTCCAGATCATCCAGAGACGGTCGTTCTCCTGGAGGACCCATCGCTTTTTGCAAGAGCGGATGTATCACTCCTGTCATATGTCCCGACCGAAACGATTGGATCCGTAAAATACGTTCCATCTCCGTAGTGAAAGAAATGGACATTTCAAAAAATATCACACAAAGGCTGTAAATATCGGCCTCCATTCCCAACGGCGTTTCTTTCTCTCCCTCTTTTTCCTCCTCCTCTCGTCGATATTGTTCCGGGGGTGCATAGAGCGGTGTTCCCAGATACATCGAGGACGGTTTGCACGCCAGAGGAGTGGTTTCTCCGCTACCATCACTACCACCATGACCAAACAAAATCTTGGCCAAACCAAAATCACTAATTTTGATCGAATTATTGTAAAGAAGCATGTTTTCAGGTTTGAGATCACGATGCAAGATGCCTTGAGAGTGTAGATACCGCACGCCTGAAATCATCTCGCGTATAAAACGCAGATCATCTTTTCTCGGAAAGACTCGCTGATTGTTTTCTCTCAAATAACGATACAGCGTCGATTCACAAAATTGCATACGGATGCATAAAAAAAATCGCGGAAGAGGATTGATGGATTCCTGAATTTGTTCTTCTCCTTCTTCTTCCCCTGCCCCCGAAGAGGAAGAAGAGGCCAGAGACGAGATGGATTCCGAGGAAAGTGTGCCCATGATAACACCACTCTCCGTAGGACTACTGACCGACTCTAACCAGGAATGATAATATCGTACAATGTGCTCATGGTCAAGACCTGATAATACACGTACTTCACGAAGGGTATTTCCAGCGGTTTCATGGGTAAGAAGAACTCTCTTGACGGCATAGACATGATCATCCAACGGATAATGTTCACGATACACTTTACCAAACCCTCCCTTTCCAATGAGTGTCATCGGTACCGTGGATAGAGCATTGTTGACCAATGCTGGTAGAGAAGAATAGGACATTAATGATGATACTAAAGAGAAAACCTTTTTTGTTTTTCTCCAAGATTTCATTTTTTTCTTTACATCATGGGCTCGTAAAATTTATCCCATTGAAATGGTTTTCTTTTTTGCAAAGGATTTCTAAACACAAGTCTTTCCATTGTTTCCGGTGTGATCATTTCACTCAATTCTTCAATAAAGCGTTGCATAACAATCTCCGAAGGCGCTTCAAAGCGCGACAAGAGAGGGAAATTCACATCCTCGATATGCACATATCCCGAAGGAATCTTGTGTTTCAGCGCCACAAGAAAGATACGACGGGCATCCTTCAAATAAATTTCTGTCATCGTGGCCGTGTGATAGACTCTCGCCAACAGATCATGAAAACGTGATCGAAAGACCTGCTGTTCCATTCCAAACAAAGGTGCAAATTGACGAATCATCTTCTGTTGTTGCTGTCGTTGTAATCGTTGTCGTTGTTGTTGTTGTTGTGCTGCAAGCGCAAGTGCAATCACTTCTGTCTCCGTGTCCATCTCTTCTTCGTCGTCTTCTTCTTCTTCGACCGCACCGCCACCGCCACCACCACCACCACCCGACCTGGATTTCTTCTTCTTTTTCTTCTTCTTTTTGGCGGATGCTGCACCGCCCCCACCACCGCCTGTCGATATATCGCCGATCTGTGCAGCAATTTCCTGAGCGGTTTTCGAATGTGTCAATTTTAGATGAGCTCCTCTTATGGCGGTCTTCAAAGCGTGACTCAATTTCTTTGAAAAACCGGGATGAATAATGGGAACCAACGTATTATAAAGAGTTTGAGGTATTGCGTTATTTAGAACTCTACTGGCTTCCAAGTCCAGAAATTCGATTGTCACCGACTTGATTTTATACTTTTTGATTTTCGGTAAATATTCCTTTTCTGACGTGAGTTTGAAAGAATCCTCCGGGATTTCTACAATCCGGGCCAAATTTTTGGAAAATTGATCAATCGTTTTCTTATCCGCAAAGGCTTCTTGTCCTTCATCAAATTTGACAGTAAAGGTCAAAGGAGAAAGTTCGCCAGATTGTACCGCCAATTCCTTCCCGTGTTCACACATCTCCCGATAATCTACTGCGGTAAGTGTGTTTAAAAGAGGTGTCAAGGAATCATCATAATACTGTATATCAATTTCGCTGATAAATAGTATAGGTTGCATTGCTACGGTAAAACCCACTGCTATTGAATCACTGGCGGGTGCCACACCACGCCTGTCTCGAATCCAATCGCGTAAATAGGTTGCCATTCCACGAGTCAGCATGACCCTCCAGTCCTGAGTGATCATGAATGAATTATCCCGCACGGTGATAAAAGGAAGATACAAAAACCCAGATCTTTTAGTAAGAGGTGCTGGAGGAGCAGCCGCACCGCCACCGCCTCCGCCACCCGTTGTCGACATATTTTTTTATTCTCTTTTTCTTCTCTCCACGAAAAAAAAAAAATCAATTAGACCGTTTGTTGTATTTCACTCAAATATTTCAAATATTGCGTATTGACATCTGGCTTAAAACCCCGTGCATGCATCTCTTTCCATAATTGCTTGACTTTTTCCAAATCACCGTGTTCTGCAAAATAGAGAATCATATAATTATAGCTTTGTCTTGTATGTTTCATGCCTATTCTGTCCATCTCTTCCCATAGTTGCCTTGCCCCCTCATAATCTTCATCTTCCATATATATTCCTATCATGAGAGGTAAAGCTTTTCCTGCATGGGGAACACGGGCCGGCCAGTTTTTTGTCCAGAATGTAATGGCTTTGTCGCGAATGAATGCATTTCTTCTCTCTGAATAATAATACAGTATTAGATTTTCAAAGACTTGTAGACGTGGCTCCATTCCATTCTTAAAAAGCTCTTCCCACAACCCTTCGGCTTCATCAAACCATTTATGTCTACCGAGAAGGCTTATCATATAACAATAACCATCTCGACTCCCCATGATATCGCGTGATACCATTTCGTCCCAAAGATCGATTGCTTCTTTAAACTCATCGTCGCTCCATAAAATTCCAATCATATCACCATAGGCCTGGGCATCCGGTTGAACCCCATGGTTTGTTACCATATCATTCCAAAACGCAATGGCTTTATCACGTATCTCTTTGGTATCCGAATTCTCATAATAGAGGGTAAACATATTAAGATACGTTTCTTTGCTGGGTTCTATACCATCTCGAAGCATGTCGTTCCAAATCGTCACTGCTTTTTCCAAATCATACTTCTCTTGTAAACATGACATGATCTTGTCTTCATACTCTTTTTTAGCGTTCTTGGATTTCTTGGATTTCGGAGAAATCTTCTCTATCTTTCTTTTGGGTTTCTTCTTCTTTTCCTTTTCCTTTTCCATCACCTGCAACCAACAATCCAAAAGAGGTTCTCTGTCCTCCTCCTTCACTGATAAAGGATCAAGAATTTTTCTCAATTGCTGACGAATCACCTTTGTTGTCGTTTTGTTGGAACGAATGGCGTCATGAATAATCTGATACACCGCTTCCTTATGTTGCTGTTGCATCGATCTATTTTTAATTCAAAAAGAATTAAAAAAAAAAAGAGGGACGAAATATTTTATTGCGGAATTACGTACAGAGAATCATTGATAACAATATCGCGAATCATCTTTTCCTGGATCGTTTCAAAATTCTGCAACAACGGTGCCAGATGAATCACCTTGGCTACCTGAACCAGTGATTGCACGAAATTCGTCAATCGCAAAATATTCTTGATAAAATTGCCTTCAAAATCCTTATAATAACTGCGAATCTCATGCCACGGCTTCCCCTCATACCAATCCCTGGCACACCGCATCATCGTCCGCGATAGATCCCAATCCTGCACAAACACAAACGGTAATTCTTTGACCAGCTCCATCTCCTTGGACCGGTATTCATCCGCCCATTCCCACAGCGCCTGTGTACATTTCTTTTCCTTGTCCGATTCAAATACCACATCGCTCCATAACAAACTTTCCCTTTCTCTTTCCCTATCCGCCACAAACAAGGAAAACACCCCGATCATCGACGATGGACTCAGCAACGATTCTCCCTCTTTAAAAAATTCCGAATCCAGCAATCGCGAAACCAACATACCATTTCCTTCATGAATCGATCGGAGCAAGACTCCTCTTCGCGTCAGCGCACAGTCCTCTTGCATGAAACCCTCTTTCTTGAGAAAACCATGGAGAACAGACACCTGCAACTGCCATCGTTTATCGTGAAACGCCAATTCCGTTTCCAGTTCAGTGCGTTGGCGATGCCTCTCTCGGCGTCGAGAGATGGACTTTAATATTTCTTCTGGAACAAGACGACGAATCTCCGAAATCCGTTTCCGATATTTCTTTTCCATCTTTTTATCCAACCGAATGTATCCATCCGGTACGAGTTTTTCCTCACATGCTTTAAGCTCTTCAAACAGCTTTTCTTGTTCTGGATCGAAACCTTTTGTATCCACCGTGCTCTCGTTCTCGACCAGGACCGGCCCAAGAGAAGATCGACGCGCCGTGTACTGATCCATCGAAAGCCTGTCCTGTTGTAAGAAGAAAAGCGTACTTTTCAGCACGGTTTGCTCCTTCTTTTTGTCTTCTTCTCCTTGATCGATGCCTTCACCGAGGATAACCGTGAAATCCACCGACAGACGACTTTCAATCGTCTTGGGCGGTGCCGTAATCATCTCCCGTAACATGGTCTCGGAAAGCATGTAAGGGTGGGGAAGGATCACGATAGTTCCAGAAGGATCCAATCCACGTCGTCCTGCTCTTCCCGCCATCTGTAGATATTCCTCCGTGTACAGCGCCCGTTTCGTCTTGCCATCGAATTTTTGCAGATTCGTAAAAACAGTCGTCTTGGTAGGTGCATTCACACCGAGAGCAAACGTCTCCGTGGCCAACAGAATAGGTACCAATCCCTCTGTGTACACAATCTCAACAATCTCTTTCAGAATAGGAATCATCCCGGAATGATGGATTCCGATCCCTTTTTGCAAAAGGCCGTGCACCAAATTCCATTGTTCTGTCGTTTCATAATACTTGGCATACTTGTGAAGATGATGTCGCCACAACTCCTCGATACGGGCAATCTTGAGATGATCGGTTTGCATCGCACGCATCGCCTTGGCCTGTTTTTCGACAAGATCACGATTGAGCAAAAACACCGTCGCTGGAAGCATTTCCTGTTTATCCAGAAAATCGATGCATTCCAGATATAAATGAGAAGTCCATGGACGACCCCGGTAGTATTTGTCGGCACTTGTGGCGACCTGACCCACGACACCATGATGCCATTTCGTCTCTTGTTCCAGAAACGTGTGGAGTCGGCCATCCCAATACAGCGTGTGTTTCAGTGGAACAGGACGCCGTACCGTGGATACCAGATGACAGGGTATTTGTTTCATATCTCCGATCCATCCTACAAATGCGAGTGGATCCGACAGTGTTGCCGATAGCATGACGAGCTGGATGTCGCGGTTCAGATGGACCAGGATCTCTTCCCACACTCTTCCCCGGTCCTGATTGTTGATAAAATGCACCTCGTCCAGGACGACACAGGACACCTCTTCCAGTGAAAAATAAGATGGAATATCTTTGGCAATTAGAAAATTCCGAAGAATCTCCGCCGTCATAATCAAACATGAAGCATCTGGATTGATCTTGATATCTCCCGTCAGAATCCCGACTCGGCCTTCAAACGCCTCTCCAAACTCTTTGTATTTTTGATTCGAAAGTGTCTTGATCGGAGAGACATAGATGACTCTCTTACCCAGAGCAAGACATCGGGCAATCGCGTAAAGCGCAAGCACCGTCTTTCCACTTCCCGTATGCGCACATACCAGAAGATTCTCACCCTCATCAATCGCCTTGCAACCATGCTGTTGGAAATGATCTAACGGATATTTGAATTGATGATACACGGTGGGTGGATCCCCACTATATTTCTCCAGAGCCGGATGTTCTCGTATGAAATTGCTTTTCTGTTTTTCCATATATGACTTGAACGATACAAACAAAACACAATTTCATCCGTCCAATTTTTTTTTTGTAAAGCGATCCCAAAAAAAAAGTCTCTGATAATTTTTAATTTTTTTAAAAAATCCAAATACTTTCTATTTTTGATTTTTTTGTCGTCAAAATCATTCCATCACCCAGTCACTCCTATCTCTTCTTGTCTTCTTATCCTGCCCTACCACCAGGCGGTACGACCGCCTGGTTGGCTGTCCTTTTCATGAAAAACATGTTTTTTTTTTGGTAAGCGATCCCAAAAAAAAAGTCTTTGATAATTTTAATTTTTTTAAAAAATCCAAACACTTTCTATTTTTGATTTTCTTGTCGGTCAAAAAAAACATTCCATCACCCAGTCACTTCTATCTCTGCATGGTCCCTTTCCGTACCTCCATCGTTCCGCGAGAAAGAACGGCTTTTTATGTTCTTCCCGGAGATGCGGGATGGTAATGGATTTCCAAAAAATTTTGCCGGATGTGCCTCCCGAGGCCTTGATTGAAACGGATATCATTACTGTGAGGCCCGTCTACGCGCGAGGAGAAGTCCTGGAATTCTACAAGGAATTCTTGCTCAACATCTTGTGTAATCGAATCGAGTTTTTTTCCCAAAAAAAAACCTTTTTATAAATTTTTTTTTCCCCAAAAATAAAAAAATGGGAGGCAGTAGTTCAAAAATATCTACCATACTAAATTCACAAAGAAGTTGGAATGTCCTTGATTATTTGAAACAATACCCGAAGAGCAAAATCACTGTTGCGGATATGGAATTAGCAAGTTTGGTATTGTCGCCTGACAATTTTTTAGAGTTTTTAGACCATGTGGGAAATAAAAAGGATTTAAAAAACATTAAAAAAGGAGTGTTGACAAGGACTCAAAGTGAGGATCAGAATGATCAACTTAATATCATTATTTTAAAACTCTTGAAATATTATGGCTTAAAAAGAATCTCCAATTGGAATGCTAATAAATATCTGGAAACATTTTTAAATGTTGATATGAACAATCGTCGACAAATCCAACAAAGAGTACAAATTATTAGTTCCTGAAAAGACAAGACATTCATTGACGACGTACTACCACATGTCGATCAAACAATGGAATAAAAAAAAAAATGTACCCAATAAAAATAATAATGATGGTCGTAAATTTTTTTGTTGTTAGCTTTTTAATAGTTATACTCGTACTTACGGCTTTGCTTTTTAGCAAAATGAATCAAAATAATGAAGATTATATTTCTCTTCCTGGATGTAAGAAGGGCTCTTTTACACGTTGTACCAATTGTGAAGGAAAACAAAATTGCGAAAATGCAGGTTGCAAGGTGAACTCAAACAATGATTGTGTACCATTTTAGGTGGCGTCATCAAGATCGTTTTTTTTTTGGTAAGCGATCCAAAAAAAAATGTCTCTGATAATTTTTAATTTTTTTAAAAAATCCAAACACTTTCTTTTTTGATTGTCGTCAAAAATCAAAACAACACCCAGTCACTCCTATCTCTGCTTGTCTTGTTTTCCTGCCTTACCACCCAGGCGGTACGACCGCCTGTTAATTAATCCTTTTCATGAAAAACATGTTTTTTTTTGGTAAGCGATCCCAAAAAAAAAGTCTTTGATAATTTTTAATTTTTTTAAAAAATCCAAACACTTTCTATTTTGATTTTTGTCAAAAATCAAAACGACACCCCATTACTCCTATCTATGCTTGTCTTGTTTTCCTGCCTTATTACCAGGCGTTAGTGACATTACGTTTCTCCGACACCTTGAAGAACCCCCATATCAAGGTACTCGGACTGCATCGACGCGTTGTGTCCTCGTTGTCCAATAAGGAGAAAGAGGAGCTCTTTCACACGTTCCTCGGTAGGCGCGTTCAAGAATTCAAGAATGTGAAAGTGCAGAAAGCTGTTGGGATGACAGTGGATCCTTAAAAACATTTTGAATCCATTCCGCAACGGCTTTCTCTTGTAAATTTGTTGAAGTTAAAAAATCATCCCATAATAATTGGTTTGATGTTTGTTTAAATTGTTGTTGTCGGGGGGGGTACGGTAGTTGTTGTTGTTGTTGTTGTAAAAAAGAATCTTTTCTACTTGTTTGTAATAATTTCATGTATTGTAAAACCGTGGACAATTTGTTACGTAATTTTTGAACCTTTTGTTTTTCTTGTCGTTTTGCCTGACGTTGTTGTTGTGGAATGTTTTGTAATGTTAAAAATTCAAGTCTCCATTGTTCATTGGTAAATAAACTACGTCCCCACAAATAATTTAAAAAATATACAGGAAATGTAACCGTAGGTGCAATTTTCCGGAAAAAAAGCGCCCTACTATTGACATTTGCTGTGGAAAAACAGTCTTTTATTATCTGAAAATGAATCATTTCCAATAACGTTCTTAAGTTTGACTTGTGATAGTAAAATTCACCATTATTCGTCTCAAAAAAACTTTTATAGTAATGAACATCCTCTGTAAAGCTTGTCCATGTAATGGGAGATATGGCGGAAGTGGATGGCTGGAAAGGTACCAATGTCGAAAAAACACCACCCAAGGGTTGTGGTAAACCATTGAATTTATAAACCACTCCCCACCAAGATTCATCGGGGGGTATATTAAATTGTAGGTGGATTTTCAAGCACTCTTTCCATAATTTTATTAGAAAATTCTTGTATTTTATTTTTGAACGCAGGAATGGTAAAAGAAGTTTTTGAAGAGAAGAAAAACGAAGACCCATCCATTGTGAATGAACAAAAGGTTGTCCCGCTGCTGCTCCATCTCCTCCATAAACACAATCTGGAATGGTAGGATGAATAGTGGTTATATGACGTATAAACTCTGGAGTTTGTAATTGTGTAGGATCTCGAATAGGAATATCATAACCTGATAAAATATATAACATACCATCCTCTTCTATTGGATGTTTATCCATAATAATCTTGATACTCCGAATGGTCTCCACAACGATGGAAAAAGAACCCCAAGACGTTTTATTCATATATATGGGTATGGGTTTTTCTATTCCTGTTGTTAACCTGTACTTGTTACAGAAAGGTTCTGAAAAGTGTAATGAAGGGGATAAACGACGATTACTTACTACGTGTAATCGAGTGGTTCCTTTATTTGTTTTTTCCATCCATAAATCCCATACGTTTGGTTGAGTCACGCCACCATGAGCAAGCATTAAAAATTCATAATAAAATCTTGGTTGTTGTTGTCGTTGTCGTTGTTGACGATGTTGCGTGGACATTTTATTCTTCAAAATTAAAAAATTTTTTAAAAATAGTATTCAGGTAAAAATTGATTCATGTCTTGTTTTACAGATCAATGCGGATTTTTCTTAAGAGTACTACGTGCGTGCGTTAGATTTAAAGAGACGTGGGTAGTGAAATGATATTATAGTAGCTTCAAGTCTAAAAAAAATTTTTTTATAAAAAAAAAATTTAAAATAAAATAATGGATTTTTGGTACAATTTTTTTCTCTTTGCTTTTTTGATCGTCATTTTGGTCCTTGTCATCTTGATTTATGTGAATGTAAATTCACAAGAAGATCAGATGGAAGATCAAGTAGAAGATGTTCTTGATGCGGTCGAGGTCATTGCCGCTACTTCTCCGCGATAAGGGTCCGTTGCCAAGCCTAAAGAAGAAAGGATCTTCTTGGCTCGCTCCACACCCAATTTTCTTGTCTTGGTACCATCCGTCACAGGGATGGGAATCTCTGCCAAAAAGCCCTCCGCGCCTGTAGGTCCGGTCTTGGCGCTCTTTTTCTTTTTTGGTATTTTTTTCTTGATTGTCGGTGTTTCTTCTTCGGGCGCCACTGGCGCTACTGACGCTACTGGCACCGGTTTTTCTTCTTCTTCCGTCACTACGACCACTTCACATTTCTTGCATTTTTCAAAAAATTCCTGTAGACTCGAGCTTTCTCCGGCGATGGCCCCGGCCATGGCACTGGAGATGCCCGAGACCGACTGTAAGAAAGCCAACAGATAATGACGTGGGGTCTGTACATCTTTCTTCGTCTTTGCCATCGTCCGACTCAAATCCTCAATGCGTGTCGTGACCGTATCCTCGATATTTTTGAACAATGTCTTTTGCTCGGTAAGCCATACCACATAATCAGCGCTTTCTTTGATAGACTTGGTTCTCCACACGGCGAATCCGTACAAGATGGCCAGACGATGGATGGTCTTGAGACAGGTATCTCTCGGCGTCGTGCCCACATCCTCGGGCTTACCCTCGATCAAATAAAGAACATGATGCTGGGACGGAGACGCCCTCGACCATTCTAAGAGACGCGCGCGCTGTTCCCGGAAACGCCCATCCGTGATCGACGACCACAAATCACACCACGTTTTCCTCTCGATGCACAACCGGTGCTCCATAGGAAACACAAACAAAAGATCACCAATCACGAGATTTTCTTGTCGGTAGGTGACCCGTTCCCCAAGCGCAGTCATGAGCCCGCGCTCGCGCATATCAATCTCTAATGATTCCATTTTTTTATTCTTGTATCGGCATGATTGCTTAATTAGGTGTGTAAATCAGGACCTGTACAATGAGTTTATCTTTTTTTCTCGAGGTATCGGCACCGGTACTGGCACTGGCACTGGCAATGGAATCAATGGAAAATCACGACATGTTCCTGGGAGACCCTGTATGTACAAGTGACAATACATATGCCGTGGACAATCCCACTGATCGTAACACCAAAACGATGATTTCTTCGCTATCATTAATACCCCAATAAAAAAAAGCCTCTTCATGATCGATCCTCTATTTATACGATCCGGAATCTTTTTTTTAAACACTCTCAAAAAAAAAACTGAAGGCCTGTTTAAGAATATGATTTCTCTAAAACAAACAAAACAAGCTATCCAAAGATAGAAGATGAACCAGAATCAGCTTTCAGACTACGATTTCAAGACCGAGAACATGGTGTTTTCCAAGCCCGAGATTGGGAGCATCCCAGGACAAAAGATCAATTTCAAGAGGGTGCGCATCGCGTGTCGCAACCCGGACAGCAGTATTGGTGATCTGATCTTCTCTACGCCCGAGAAGATCCACACCTTTGGCCTCCAGGAGTCGCGTGACCTGACTTCTAATAAGCTGAATGGCTATGTGCTTCCTCTGTGCCTGTGGGGAAGGAATGGACCTTCGGAGAATGAGAAGAAGTTTACGGACGTGTTTAGTCTTGTCTCCGATCATTGCAAGCAGTACCTCTTGGAGCACCGTGAGGATATTGAGAAGTATGATCTGGATATGTCGGATCTGAAGAAATTCAATCCCCTGTTTTGGAAGATGGACAAGGGGAAGCCCGTGGAGGGCAAGGGACCTATGCTTTATTCCAAGGTCATCATGAACAAGAAGAATAACAAGATCTCGACGATCTTTGTGGACGAAGCGACCAACAAGGAGATTGATCCTTTTACGATCCTGAACAAGCCTTGTAGCGTGACGGCTGCGCTCAAGTTTGAGAGTATTTTTATTGGCAACAAGATTTCTCTTCAGGTGAAGCTGTATGAGGTGGTGGTGCGCTTGATTGAGAACAACAGCATGCGTGGTCTCTTGCGTCCTAATGCCGGGAAGATCGAGGCGGCGCCTACCGTGCCTACGGCTTCGGTGGGCAAGTCGTTGGAGGTGAATATTTACAATTCGCTGGGACACGATGATGAGGAGGACGACGAGGACGAGGAGGAGGATGTGGATAACAAGGAGGAAGGAGAGGATGAGGAGGACGATGAGGAGGACGATGATGGCTCGATCGTGGTGGAGGAGGCGCCCAAGGCTGTGGAACCACCTGCACCAGTCGCTACCACGGAGACCACCGATGCAGAGTCAGCCACCGCACCTAAGAAACGCGCGCCTGCAAAGCGGGCTTCTGCTGCAAAGAAGGGTTAGATTAGGCATTGGTTCGCAGGTCGCCATAGAAACAGAGGATGAGGACCACCAGGATGAGTAGTAAGAAGCATAAGATGAGGGTATAGGAATGTGGGGTTGTTGAATTTATTTTTTCTTCTTCTTCTTTTCTCTTTTTCTTTTGTAGACTGGAGTATCCTTCCTTAATAACGGGTTCGGATTCCTTAATAACGGGTTCGGGTGGGGGTTGTAGCGGTACGAGCGCCGTCACGGCAGCATTGGGATTATCCGCGAATGTATCCACTCCGGTCCCCATCATCGCGGGAAGAAGCCCGGAAGTGGGTGAAGGAGCAGGAGGAGATTTTTGAATTTCTTTGATCGCGGCATCCATCTCTGGGCTGATGATCTGGACCTCACCAATGAACGGTTCGTAGGGATAGACGGTAAAGACGGTGTTGCGCAGGCTTATGGAATAGATAAGCTCAGTGGGTTGAAAATCGTTCGGGCATCCTCCCGGCATCGTAGCGATGTCAAACGTCGCATAGCCGAATCCATCGTACAGCTTGTTCGTTCCACTGATTATAATAGGAACATTAAGGAATCCATATTGCTTGATATAGGATACAGCCTCGAGAGAGGGTTTGATAAAAAAGACCGGATTAAATTCTACATTGTCGTAGGTGAGCTGGGTCCAATATAAGATCTTGATTGGTTTCATGAAAAGGAGTAAGGTTTTTTTTTTAAGGATAAAAAAAAAATTTACCTTTTTATTCTGTTTTGTTAAAAGACAATGATGCAACGTGGAGATCGAATTTTATATAACAATTCTAATAAACAATTGTACGGCGTCTTCTTGAAGGATCCGGGATCCAGAAAAATAACGATCCTTCTGGATCACACCGATCATTATGCTTATTGTATGCAAGGGAATGGGAAGGAAATCGTTTCGACAGAGCGCCGTACAGTGCAATTAGTGCATGATGTCCTCTATCCGGGAATCACGCATGATCTGGTGCGTATTAATAAAGGAAACAAACAATGGGCGTGGCAACTTTATGACGAGGCGTCTTGTCAAGACAAGGAATATATAGTCATCTGTCGACCCTCGACGGCCACAGAGCCCGAAAGAGATCGATATCATACGATTCTGAATTATTTTCAAATGCTTTGCTCGCTTCCTGCGGTTCATAAATTGTTTTTCTCTCTTGAGATGGAAATTCAGTTTGATCAAGAAATGTACAAGGGAAGGATGATCGGCGTCTCTCCCAATCACAAGTACTTTCTCTTTTCTCCTTCATGGGATGTTTCCGATTATCAATGCTTTAAAACTTTTGATCCGACTCTTCCCCCGGATATCCGATTTCTGTCCATCGATCGAGTAGAACGACCCGCCCCTGTTATCCCACGAACCTTTTTTCATAAAGGTACCGCATCGTCCTGGCAATCGATCATGCAGGTCTTCAAAAGAGATTACATGGATATACTCCGTCAAATGGGCCACACACATCCCGAAGACAGGGTCACTCTGGGTTATCAACTTCAAATACCGGATACCCCTTCTTTTTGTGTGACAATGAGCCTCCAGCACGAAACGGTCACGGTGGAAATGAACTCCTTTGGGGATAAGACCAATATGCATTATCTCTCCAATCTTTTGGTCTCCGAAAATGGTCCCTTTTATACCCACCCCCCGCTTGTCTATATCGAGGAACCCAGTGTCAAGACAAATCCCAGCGATTGTATCCAGGCAACCGCTCAATGCCATTTGTCCATCCGACATCGACCCTCTTCCTTTCTTATCCACAATCCTGGGCTCTATCGCAAAGAATCCGATGATTTAACTATTGTTCCGCCCACTGTTCTTTTACTTCCCGTTCATTTGATGGATTGTGCCCAACTTCCCATCAAGATGGAGATCTTTCCGGTAGATCCAAAAAATGGTTGCCAACCCAAAAAAGAGTCGGACATCAAGGATAGCTATCTGGTTACGGTGTTGTATCGACCCCAAACCACCACGTTTCCCTCGACAAAGATGGAGATCAAAACACTGGGATGGTTTGTTCCAGTGGACAAATACTTTGCACTCAAGAAGAATTTCCGTGAAATGCTTCAATACACGATCGAAATCATCGCTGTGGAATTGGGTGTCGATATTCTCCAACTGGATGATCAATCATATATAAACATCCATGGTATTACCCATACCATGATCGATACCTTTAATCTCTATCCTGAACAGCTGGAGCCTCTTCCACCGGGTAGCACCACCACGACACGGAAGCCAAAACCACTTCTTCATCCTCCTTTTTTCAAGGTTCTGCGCTCTCTTGATCGTGGTGTCACGCTCTATACGGATATGGGATTTTTTTGTCTGCCCAAGATTCTATTGGATGCCGTAGATGGGATTCTTGGTGTGCCCGTCGAAACAGAAGTATTGGATAGAATGATTCATTTTCTGAGTGTGCTGAGCCGGACCATCGGTCGTGTGATTCATGAGCTGGCGATGTCCATTCCTATCGCCGAATTGATGAAAGAGGAAGACAACGATTTTTTAAAAGATGCTACAAGAATCCTCCTGTCCATGTCGTCAACAGGAAAGAAGATGAAAATTGTGGTAGAAGAGGTTGACTTACAACACAAAAATGTGAGTCATATGGCTACAAGGTTTATTCAACTTTTCAGACAACATCCTCCAAACCTTCGAGATCATCAGGATTATCGGGATACCGTAAGGCGAGAAAATATATGGCAATTGTACAGCCGATTCTCGAGAATGGTGTTTACTTTTTACAAAAATTATATACGTGATATGAACACTCCAGAGGGTCAAATCCACTATTTTGATCTTTATATGAACTATGTGCTACCCTTTGTCAAAATTAATGGAGAGAATGACTGGACGTCGGTGAAATTATTGGCGAATCTGTCTCTGATCTACAGCGTTATTGAAATGGAACCCTCTTGGATTCGTTTGAGAATTATTACATTAATTTCATTAGAAGAGCGAATCAAGATGCTCCGGGTATTGTTGTGGGGTTACAACTCGGTTTTTTCTTCCACAAGAATGTACCGGAACCGTGATGGACAATTTCATTTCAAGAAGTTGCCTCCTCGTTGACCTTTTCACTCTTTTTTCGTTTTGGATTCTTGTTTTTGCGATTGTATTTTCGTTTGGGTTTTTCAGCGGTATCCTTTGACGGTTCCTCTAACGGCTCTTCCTCGACGGGGACCGTCGTAGAAACTTCTTGTGGTTCAACAGGTGCGGTGTCTTCTACCACCACTACCTCCACCACTTCCTCCGTGGTCGGCGTCTCGGGGACAGCAATGGGGACCGTCGAGGAAACTTCTTGTGGTTCAACAGGTGCGGTGTCTTCTTCCACCACCACCACTTCCACCGTGGTCGGCGTCTCGGGGACAGCAATGGGGACCGTCGTAGAAACTTCTTGTGGTTCAACAGGTGCGGTGTCTTCTTCCACCACCACCACGTCCACCACTTCCACCACAGTTGTTGGTGGGGAGTCCACAACGGCCTTTGATTCCAAAATTTTTATTTCCTTGATCATTTCTTCTACAACAACGGGTTCAATCGCCACAGGATAATATCCGTGAAAACGTCTTGACAAGATTTTAGAGTTCTTCATTGGCTTTTTTTTTTACACCTGAAAAAAAAAAAATTTATTGTCGCTGTTCCCTCCAAATGAATGGAAACCTTCTCTTTCTCACCAAAGAATATGGAAGTGCATCGACTCTCTCTATCTGCCATTACTTCGACGAACCTCATCAAACTCGGGCTCACCAGCGTGTCATCCAGGAAGGCATCCAGGGCATCGTCTATACCCCAACAGCGTTTATGACAACTTGTGTCAGATATTCCGCAAGAGTGATTTCATATTTTTCTAAAACAGCAATCAGCATTGGATACTCCTCATTGTCTTTGAGAAGGTGCTTCTTGATCATTTCAAACGCCATGTCTCGATTGTTTCCAAAGAATCGCTGGATACAAGAAATAGCCAGGTATATGGTCTTTTCTTCTAATCGATACGGTCCAAGTTCTTCCGGGGATCGACGTGGTTGAAAATCGAAATCATCGACGCCTTTTTTGGTAACATTATAGTCCAACTGTGCCCGCTTATACAGTTTCCCTCCGGGAATATATTGATAATCGATCTCTCGTTGTTGATAAGCCATTAATTTCTCGGGCAACTCGGAGAAACATTGATCTGATTGGGTATAATTCAATATCATATCATCAAGGCCTGATGCTCTTTGAAAGAGGATGTCTCTAAACAACTCATCGGACTCATAATCGGTTAGATCAAATTTCCATTCAAGAAAAAGAACAATGTCCTTCCAGGAGACATCTTTGGGTTGTAAATATTTTTTCTGGAACTCCTTGGCATTTAAAGTAGATCCTTTGGATTTTTCATATTCCTCAATAGACTCCATTTCCAAAGGAGTGTAAATTCTTTTCATCCTATCATCGATTTTCATTCTTGATTTTATAGAGGGTTTGATTTTATAACCAACACGATATTCATCTTTTTTTTCCCACACATCCCATTTTTTATTTACTACCCAATAGTTCATTTTTTTCCATGATAATAAGGATATTTCATCATTAGGAATTCTTTTATGAAATAATGCGATTTCTGAAAAGGGAGCATGAATATTTAACCAATTCACCACAGACGTAGCATCCTCATGGGATAATAATTTCATTTCTTTATTTTATAAATGTGTGTAAGAAAAAAAAAAAATGGTAGTGGAGGCAGTGGGCAAAACAAGCCATCACAGGGCTGGACGATTTCACAATTCTCAATAGGTTTCCAGGAAAACTGATGTACTAAACCAATTTATAGAAACGGGCATCAACAGAACAAAAAATGTCTTCCGAGAATGACAATCATTATGTAGAAATTTGGAAGATGAAAAAACTCGTCCAGAAATTGAGAGACGCTCGCGGTGCTGGCACCTCCATGATCAGCCTCGTCTCTCCACCAGGCACCGCGATCCCTCAAATCAATCGCATGCTGACGGAAGAATATGGAACCGCGACCAATATCAAGAGTCGTGTCAATCGGCTCTCTGTCCTGGACGCCATCACCTCTACCCAGCAACGTCTCAAGCGCTATAACCGTATCCCTACCAACGGATTGTTGCTCTATTGCGGGACCATCCTTACTCCGGAAGGTAAAGAGAAACGTGTGACCATCGATCTGGAGCCTTTCAAGCCCATCAACACTTCTTTGTACATGTGCGACAATCGATTCCACGTCGATTGTCTGAAAGAACTTTTGGAAGATGAGGATGTCTATGGTTTCATTATCATGAATGGAGATGGGTGTCTGTACGGCACCCTTCAGGGCAATACAAGAAATGTCTTGCATCAGTTTGGGGTAGAACTGCCCAAAAAACACGGTCGTGGTGGACAGAGTTCGGTTCGTTTTGCCCGATTGCGTATGGAAGCGCGACATAATTATGTGCGAAAAGTTGCCGAGCACGCCACCCAGCATTTCATCTCCGATGGGGAACGATGCACGTTGAAAGGCATTGTTCTGGCGGGATCGGCGGATTTCAAGACCGAGTTGTCAAAATCCGATCTGTTTGATGCCCGTCTGAGTGCCAAGGTCTTACAGATTGTAGATATCGCCTATGGGGGCACGGCGGGATTCAATCAGGCCATTCAATTATCAACGGAATGTCTTGGCAACATCCGGTACGTCCAGGAGAAGAAATTGCTCCAGCAATTTTTTACCGAGTTGCAGATGGATAGTGGCAAGTCTTGCTATGGGATGGAAGATACGATCACCGCACTGGAGATGGGTGCTGTGGAAGTGCTGATGATCTGGGAACAATTGCCCGTAGAATGTCGTGTGGTCAAGGAACGAGTGTCCGGTGAAGAAACCATGCAGTTATTGAAAACCCCGATGGATGCTCAGAAATATGAGCTGTTGGAACAAATGCCGTTTCTGGAATGGATTGCGAACCATTATCAGAAATTTGGTGCTCGAATGGAATTCATGTCGGATCATTCTCACGAGGGCAATCAATTTGTGAAAGGATTCTCAGGGATCGGTGGCTTGTTGCGCTGGAAGATCGATTTTGATTCGATGAAAGGCGAGGGTTTGGAAACGATCGCGGATGATGGAGATGAGGACAACAACAACAACAACAACGATGCTATGGAATGGGTAGACGATGAGGATATATTTTGAGTGGCGCGCGCCTCTTAAACACGTTGAAATTCAACAAAAGAAACCGTGGGAGGATATTGGCCCGAAACCTGAATAATTCCATTCACGGTTCCTCGAAGAACCTTGTTCTGACAATCGGTTTTGGTGGCCAGGGCGACGCCTGAGAAAGGGAGCGTTCCCGATACAAAATTGAGGGATGGTAATCCTTCCGCATTATATGAGGAAATGGCAATCAAGGGTTCCGTAGAAGGATAACCAGGTAAGGCAAGATAGATTAACCAGGAAGGAGTATTGGGTTCCTGACGAACAATTTCAATCGGAGATTCAAATTGAATGTACGTCGGCGTCGTTCCATTGGAATAGTAAGTACTGTAAAATGTACCGTTATAGTTTCCCGACCAATCAGAATTATTGTCAATTTGACTGCTTTTTGCACAACAATTCTGATTATACATGAATGAATATACGTATTCTATCAATTAAGAATGAAAATAAAAGAAGAAAAGCTTTTTACAACAAAATTTTAGTTGAGATTTCGATTAAAAAAAAAATTTTTTAATATTTTTTTTATGACAAATGTCGGATGCATTAACTTTAACAATTTACAATATGATGATACAATCAAGATCGTTGACCTTGTTTATTTCACAGGTACAAAAAAAGTATTCAAGGTTTTCACAAGAATTGATGGACTGTCTAATCGCAGTTTACAGAAAGCACTTCTCACTGCTTATGGACCTGACTGATAATTATGATAATATATGTCCATTCTTGTCTTTAGAAGATTTGATGAATATGCTGAGCACGGATAAAGGAAAAAAAACATTTGCAGGATGCATCCCGTTTCTATCACGTCAATTAGCATCATTAAAACCATCAATAGAATCTATTTTTGATTGTCTGGAAAAAATCGCGATGAATCCCGAATTAGAAATACGATTTCCGTTTACTCAGGATTATTATAGTCAATTGTCCCAAGAGCAACGACAAATTGCAATAAAGTGCATTTTGGATCTCGGTAGAATACCGTTGACGATTCAAATGATCAATGATATCCTTAATATTGGTTTTGACAAGACAGATTATATCAATATTATGTACACAATCCATTTTATAATCTATGAGATAGAATCCAATTGGGAGTTTGCAAGAGAATTTCATGAACAAATGATTGAACAGCTTATTCCTGAAATATCACCCTTTTCTGATCTACTCATCGAGTTATTGTTTTTCAGAAAGCAAAAAGTATTGGATCAAAAAGACAAAACGCTTCATATCGGAGGTCCTTTCCTAACTTATGATATCGAGATATATAAACATTATTGTAAAATACATGGACCATTAAAAGCATTCCGCATGTTTATAGACAACGACAATAATATTGAACATCGATTGACCAAAATAATAATCCTTATTTTAAAATATTGTCATGTTCATCACCCCGAAACGATAAGACCTATTTTGCAAATTATAGAGGAAAAATACGGTAAAGAGTATTTGATAAAAATTGCGCAAGTTTATCCAGATATTTCTCGTATCATGAAGGAAACATAGTCCCCAATGTAATTAATTTTTATTTGTATATTCAAGGACGGCACCACTATCATTTTCGTTTAATTCCCCCCCCTAATATCTCTCCGTAATACAGAGCGAATAGATCTATAAGGAATGTTTTGAGCCGTTATAAAACGTTCTAATTTATCCAAGGTCCTTCCCTTCTTGTATTCTTCCCTGATAATATCTGTCCATAATTCAGAGCGAATTACTTCATAAGGAATGTTTCGAGCCGTTATAAAAGGTATTAATTCCTCGAACGACATTCTTCCCTTCTTGTATTCTTCCCTGATAAGATCTGTCCATAATTTTGAGCGAATTACTTCATAAGGAATGTTTCGAGCCGTTATAAAAGGTATTAATTCCTCGAACGACATTCTTCCCTTCTTGTATTCTTCCCTGATAAGATCCGTCCATAATTCAGAGCGAATTTTTTCATAAGGAATGTTTTGAGCAGTTATAAAAGGTATTAATTCCTCGAACGACATTCTTCCCTTCTTGTATTCTTCCCTGATAAGATCTGTCCATAATTTTGAAAGAATTACTTCATAAGGAATGTTTTGAGCCGGTATAAAACGTATTAATTCCTCGAACGACATTCTTCCCTTCTTGTGTTCTTCCCTGATAAGATCTGTTAATAATACAGAGCGATCATATTTAAAACGTATATTTTGCGCCGTTATAAAGGGTATTAATTTTTTCAAGGTCCTTCCCTGCTTGTATTCTTCCCTGATAAGAGCTTCCCATGATGAGTATTTTCCATCTTTGATTAGATTAGGATATTCTTTTTCTCTCTGCTCCCATCGTTTTGCCACCTGATCCTTGATTTGTCCTGACGGCAAATCTGTTTCAACCAAGTATTTTTCTGCATCGGGAATGGATAAATATCGTGATATTTGACGATTTATGGCATTCGGTAATCGTATAGTACGCTGTGTACGCCTTCTGATGACAATGTCAGACAGACAATGAATCAAGGCATCGGGTACCAAGACGAGATGAGGAGCAAGCAAGGAACGCAATTGGTCTTGAAGGTTTTGAATGTGTGTTCTTGTGACTTGAACGTCGCTTAAGATCGGTGGTAAGAGTAATTCTGCAATCTGATTCACAATCGTTGTCGTCATCTTTTTTGCTTCCAAAAGGATATATTTTATTTTTTGATAAGATCTCTCCATAATGCAGAGCGATAATATTCATCATCCAAGGTCCTTCCCTTCTTGGGTTCTTCCTTGATAAGATCACTCCATAATGCAGAGCGATATGATTCATAAGGTATATTTTGCGGCGTTATAAAAGGTATTAATTCATCGAACGACATTCTTCCCTTCTTGTGTTCTTCTACGATAAGAGATCTCCATAATTTAGAGCGAATTACTTCATCAGGAATGTTTTGTGGCGTTATTAAAAGTATTGATTCATCGAACGACATTCTTGTATTCTTCCCATATAAGAGTATCCCATAATTTTGAGCGATAATATTCATCAGAAATGTTTCGAGCCGTTATAAAAGGTATTAATTCCTCGAACGAATTCCTTCCCTTGTCAAATCCGATCTGTTTGCGATAAGAAATCCCCATAATTTAGAGCGAATTATTTCAACAGGCATATTTTGTGGCGTTATAAAAGGTATTAATTTCCCTAACGACATTTCTCCCAACATGTATTGTTTCACGATAAGATCACCCGCTAATACAGAGCGAATTTCTTCATCAGGAATGTTTTGGATAAAAGGTATTAATTCCTCGAACGACATTCTTCCCTCTATGTATTCTATCCTGATAAGATCACCCGCTAATACAGAGCGAATTTTTTCATCAGGAATGTTTTGTTTCGTTATAAAAGGTATTAATTCCTTCAAGGTCCTTCCTTTCTTGAGTTCTTCATTGATAAGATCACTCCATGACTGGTATTTTCCATCTTTGATTAGTTTTTGATATTCCTTTTCTCTCTGCTCCCATCGTTTTTCCATCTGATTCTTGATTTGTCCTGGCGGCAAATTGGTTCCAACCAAATATTTTTTTGCATCGGGAATGGATAAATATTGTGATATTTCACGATTAAAGGAATCCGGTAATCGTATAGTACGCTGTTTACGCCTTCTGATGACAATGTCAGACAGACAATGGATCAAGGCATCGGGTACCAAGACCATTTTAGAAGCAAGCAAGGAACGCAATTGGTCTTGAAGGATTTGAATGTGTGTTCTTGTGACTTGGACTTGAACGTCGCTTAAGATCGGTGGTAAGAGTAATTCTGCGATCTGATTCACAATCGTTGTGTCTTGAAGGATTTGAATGTGTGTTCTTGTGACTTGAACATCGCTTCGGATAAGTGGCAAGAGTAATTTTACGATCTGATTCACAATCGTTGTCATCATCTTTTTTGCTTACAAAAGAATATATTTTTTTTCTTAAGACAGATTTGTTTCAAGGACGGCACCACCAGAAGGACCACCACCGCTGTTGTGGTTTCTTTTTCTTCTGAACTTGTTTCACACGACGCCAGCGTGTATAAATATCAGTAAGACGGTTGTGCAGATCCATCGCGGTCGGTCGATCACGTGGATTCAATTGCAGACAATCCAGAATAATCATCTGTATATCCCGTGGAACATTCAAATGCGTCAGACGATAATAAAGCACCGATAAGCGCTCCGGTTCACGATGCGTGAATAAGAAGTAAAGCGTCATACCAAGAGAATATATATCAATCGGAAAACCATACTGTTTCTCCATATAAATCTCGGGGGCCATGTACCCGGGTGTTCCCGCCATGCCCTCCACTCTTTCGTCGATGGAGGCGCATTGGACGGAAAGTCCAAAATCGATCAAGAAGTGATGATGATCACTCGGATCAATCACGATATTATCGGGTTTCAGATCGCGATAAAGCACGAATCGCTCATGCAAATGAGCAATCGTGCGACAGATGTTCTTGGCCATATATAATCGCCATAAGAAAGAAATATCGTTATAGAAGACATAATTGTACAGAGTGATCCCCGGCGCTTTTTCCATAATCAAATAAAGAATATCGCGTTCTGGGCATCGAGCAAATCCATACACTCGGGGTACATGAGAGACGTCACGCAATGAATACAGAATCTTTAATTCATTCTCGTGCACCGAATTATGAATTGCGTGTTTCATGATTTTATAAACAACGGGCTTACCACGGAATGTAGCTTCAAAAACACGTCCAAATTCCCCACTACCCAGCTTGTATTGTGGAGGCTCCAGATCCGACATGCTAATCTCTTCCATGATTATTTTTTTTTTCATTTCATTGAATCAATCTTTATACGACTTTGAACCAAAAAAAAATTCGCAAAACATGAACTAATTTTTTTTTTGTAATGCGCAAAATAAATGGATATCACCCAATTTCCAGAATTACAATACATTGGTAAAAATCGATTGCTTCCGGAGCACTTTAAAAAAGCTTTTTTTCCAACTCAAGACGATCAAGAGGAATTCATAAAATACATTTCGTTTTTTCAAGCCGTCATTTTACAGGATTGGAAACTGGTAGACCTCTATTTGAAAGACGAATATTGTAATATGGTCGATTATCGGAATATTTTTGCGCTTCTCTTCAAGTTTCATTATCGATGTGGTTTGATGGACAAGAAACAATTTCAGATCGCATTACAGATACAACAAGTACGAACGCATCCTCTCTTGTATGAAAAGTATGAATTTTACCGAAAGGAATATGATAAAACTTTGAATTTTCTTTATTACAAGAAAGCTAATATATGGAGAGTAATGAGAAAAAAAGGGAAAGAGTTGAAAGAAGCAGAGCAAGAATCGAAATATATTGATGAACTTGTATTGAATAAATCACTCATTTATGACTCTTGGGAATTAGTCTATTTTGATGATCTTGATCCGGAGACTCAAGAAAGCATCGTCCATGTATTGGTAAGAAAATGGAGGAAAAATTGTATCTATAAAAATCCTCAAGATTGGAAAGCTTTTTGTGAAACAAAAATCAAGGAAAAATTACAAAGAAGCATATGGTATAAAACTCTGTGTTGGAATAGTGCATATATTATGCCATATAGTAAAAACCCATCTGCCAATAAGTATTCTTACTTTCCCATACCTGAAACGTTAAATTTCAGTTCCTTTCTCTATACTTACGAGCCTCAAATAGTAGCTGGATTATTGAGATCATCGACATATATCCATCATATTTATAAATTCAAGAAAAGACCATTTGTTTTGTTCCATCCGGATGTACGATTGGGTTTGGTTCATGCAACTTCAGATGATACATTTTTTCCGATTGCTCATCATTGGCTTCATGATTTTTATCACATGTCGGAGGGTTTTATTCCTGAAGATAACATTGAACAAAAGAGAATAAAACAAATTATACAGAAAAAAAATGACCTTGAGGCGCTTGGGATTCATGATCATGGAATCCTTTTACATCCTCAATCTCAATGGCAACACCACCAGATTAGGCACTCTTACTCTCGTCGTAATGCCGATTAATTATTATTCATTCTCTACTTCTTCTTGTTGTCTCGGTGATAAAACTAAACTAATAACTCCAAGGATCAATAAGAAACTTGCCAAATTTTGAATCATCAAGGGTAAACGAATCCACCGGATATGAATCGGATTGGTGGTAAACGTTTGATTGGACGAGGACATGTAAAAAGCATCCAACCAGGAATGTTTTCCTGGTTCCTTCTTGTTCAAGATGAGTTTGTAAATGATTGCAAATAGAATGATCATCACCAACACAATAATGACTTTATAAACAAAAATTTTTGCAATTCCCTGGGCCTGCATTTTTTATTTTTCCAAATGTAAAAAAATAAAAAATTGTTTTGGGATGATGAAATACGTTTGCTAATGACCATTTATTTTTGAATGATATGATCTTGATTAATAACCTCGTCCACCACCACCACCACCTCTACCTCCACCGCCACCTCCACCACCTCCACGACCACCACCGCCACCTCCACCACCGCCTCCTCCACCCCTACCGCCTCCTCTATCACCGCCACCGCCACCTCCACCGCCACCGCCACGTCCAACACCTCTACCGCCAACGCCACCACCACCTCCACCGCCACCGCCTCCTCCACCCCTACCGCCTCCTCTATCACCGCCACCGCCACCTCTAATACTTCCTTCTTTTTCTCTTTGCCGTTTTAATCTTGATAATTTTTCTTGTAACGTAGCTCCTTCGAATAAACGCCGATATGCTCTTTCTACAGGGTCAAATGAATAACCGTCTCTTTTTAAACGTTTTTCCACCATCTGTTGATAAAGTAGTTTTTGGGCCTTGATCAATTCTGCTTCTCTTCCTTTTTTATTACTATACATATTAATCATTGTGTTGTACGTAATCACATCCGGAGGAATGCCTTTTGCATTCATTTCTCGAAAAAGAGCCTCAGCGTTTTGATATTGGCGTTGATCGCCATACACTTTGATCATCGTGCTGTACGTAATGACATTAGGAGGAATGCCTTGTGCTTTCATTTCTCGAAAAAGAGCCTCGGCGTTTTGATATTGGCGTTGATCGCCATACACTTTGATCATCGTGCTGTACGTAATCTCATCCGGAGTAATGCCTTGGGCTTTCATTTTTCGAAAAAGAGCCTCGGCGTTTTGATATTGGTGTTGATAGCCATACAATTTGATCATCGTGCTGTACGTAATCACAGTAGGAGGAATGCCTTGTGCTTTCATTTCTTCAAATAGAGCCTCGGCTTTTTGATATTGGCGTTGATCGCCATACACTTTGATCAGCGTGTTGTACGTAATCACAGTAGGAGAAATGCGTTGCGCTTTCATTTCTCGAAAAAGAGCCTCGGCTTTTTGATATTGGCGTTGATCGCCATACACTTTTATCATCGTGTTGTACGTAATCACAGTAGGAGAAATGCGTTGTGCTTTCATTTCTTCAAAAAGAGCCTCGGCTTTTTGATATTGGCGTTGATCGCCATACACTTTGATCATCGTGTTGTACGTAATCACATCAGGAGGAATGCGTTGCGCTTTCATTTCTCGAAAAAGAGCCTCGGCGTTTTGATATTGGCGTAGATCGCTATACACTTTGATCATCGTGCTGTATGTAATCACAGTAGGAGAAATGCGTTGTGCTTTCATTTCTTCAAAAAGAGTCGCGGCTCTTTCAATGTCACCGTGATCGCCATACACTTTAATCATCGTGGTGTACGTAATCACATCAGGAGGAATGCCTTGTGCTTTCATTTCTTCAAAAAGAGCCTCGGCTCTTTCAATGTCACCGTGATCGCCATACGCGCGAAGCATTATATTAAAAGGAACCTCATTCAAGCCATGAACATATTGAGGCTCGGTGGTTAATCGACGGAGAAGACGTTCGAGATTATCGAAATCTTTTCTTTCCGCAAGAATCATCATTATATGGACGATCGTTAGGGAATCAGGAGTCTCTTTTTTTTGTTGCATCTTTTTGAATAATCGAAGCGCTTTTTGCTTATCTTTTCTATACAATCCATTGATTTGACGATTTGTATCCATCGATTTTATGTATTAGAAAAAATTTTTATTTCCATGAAAAGATCTTTTCCAAGTATTAATCCAACCAATTGTATGAATCTCGTTTAGGTGCATCAAGAGAGTACCTGAAAATACATGACCAAATCTCGTGAATCATCTCCTTTTCAATACCTCCCTTCTTTTCACATAAACGTTTTAAAACCTCATTCTTGGAAACTCGTGTCTCTCTTGAATAAAGCATTCTTGTGATCAATAATTCATACAAGGCATCATCGACACGATCGATTTTTTGTCGCAAGGTGCCTGGTTTTGGTTTTGTTATTGGAAAGGGCATCTTGGAAACGCGGAATCCATTGGTGAAACTCATCATTACCATGAAAGAAATAATAATGGAATGATAATAATATTTCATGTTTTTTGAAAAAAAAAAAAGGCATCAAAAAATCATTTTCAATTTTATTTTGGAACATTCTTTCTTTCTTTTCATTATCCAATCGTTGCAAAAAATATCCTAATCTTCCTCCTCTTCTTCCCCCACTTCCATCATCGCCGTAGGCCTCTTGAAACGACAGCGCTTATCCTTCTTGGCCACCTTCTCTCCGCTTTTTTTCTTGTCCTTGTCCTTGGAACGCAGCATCCAGGAAGGACGCTTGATCTGTGGCTTCTTCTTGCGATGAGGATCACGAATCTCCGGTGCCTTGTACTTTCCAAGACGAATCACGCTACTCATCTTGATGCGTGTCGATCTGGTGGTGTAGCCCACGTCCTTGTCAGAAGGCACCTTCTTCTGATCATAGCGATCCAGAAAATCATCGCCAGCAACGGTGGTCATCATCATCCTGGAGTTGGAATAGAGCTGTAAAGAAAAAAAAAGATTAGAAAACTTTTGCTTTCTAATCGTTATTATTACACCCTTCTTTCTTTCGTCGGGAGGGGGGTCCGGGTCTTCAGTTTTTTTTCCTCCATCCAACTACGACACTCCGGGCGTCTTGTGATGAATCATGGCATATTTGTTTTCATCCTGTTGATTGACTAAGATTTCACCATTGTCCATACGATGAAGAAATTTGGGATGCGTACCATCGGCAAATTTGCGGGCGTAATAGGTGCATACACCGGAGCCCATGCACGTACACCATGGTGTGAGAGTCTTTTCACTGGGAGCAAAACCGTATTTTTTGAAGAAGGCCTGCTCCGATGCTTTTCCAATGGGGTTTCCAGAGGTATCGGCATATCTCCTCGCCTGGCCACCCAGCAAACAACACGTCTGATGAGTCGCATCCGCAAAACAATGCGATGTATTTGGATCCCCAGTGGGTAGACCACACAGATTGAAAAGGACATTCTTCTCGCTGGAAGAGGACCGAGGAGGCAGACTTCCCATGGGCATCATAGAAATGATCAGAAAAACGCGTGAAAGATCCTGGATGCGCTTGGAGGACCATTTCTTTTCCCCATCGAAACCATAGAGTTCCATGAGAAAATGGTCCGAGTGCGTGAATATCAGCTGTAAAGAATATTGATCAATCCGCGCCTGATGGTCGTATTCCCATTGATGAATAGGATCAAGCTGGGACCCATTTTTAAAAAAAATGTGCAAGAGACGATGAGGGTACATTACCATGGTTTTTTTTAGTAGTGTCCTAAAAAATTTTTCTTTCATCATGATCATTTCTTGAAAAAACATGACAATCACGCGATACAATGAAGCAATTATTGACCCCTACCCCCCCGAAGACCACAATAATATAACGAGACTGACATTTCCGTTAGTCATCAGACAATATAATATTCCCATTTTCATCTACTTCGATCGATGAAATTGCTATTAAAGCATCTATGATTAACATAAAAAAACCTATTTTTCCTTCGTCTGATGTAAGAATTAAATAAGCTATTGTCAATTTAAGAATTTCTTGCAACTCCTTTATGCATTTCCTACGATAATTAAAATCATAATTCAGTACACCAAATAAGTCCGAAGATTCTTCCATCTTTAACATTTTACGTGCCAAATCTAATTTCGTTATTATTTTTATATCGGGATCCTCACGAAATATTTCTTTCTTAGCGTCAAGATAAATATTCCCACAAATTCTAAGTAAAGGTTGTGACGTATCAATAGAAGATAATAAATATCGATTGATCGATTCAATCTTAAAATCTAAACATCCAAAGGTAATCCGGGAAAAAATCTTTTTGACATCCTGTTTGTCCTTATCATACAATTTTTCAATCGCGAACAATAAATTATTGAGATTCATTAAGAACCCGGTAATATTTGTCATATCATCGTGCAAATAAACCCCCTTTTTTAATAAATTTTCGAGCCAAACCTCTTTATGTAAAAAATATTCTTCTCTTTCTAATGTATTCTTCGCTTCACTTAACGCGATTATTAATTCCCGGCCTATATTTTGTTCATCCGAGAGTCGAACTGAAGAAGGAATAGGAATGGGCGTTCCCTTCGATGGCATTTCAATATTCAGAATAGTTTCAAATAGATACATTATCGCTCGATGACACCTTTTTCTTAATTTTTTGATCTCATCTTCTCTCAGAAAAATCTGGTGTATTATTGGCAAGTCTCGTGCCTTCCTATTCGCTGTATGTCTCTCCTTAAGGAAATGGATTTTCAAGCCCTTTTCTATCAGTCTCTCTAATTTGTATTTAAAATCGGGTACATGATTAATAAAATATCGTAAATGATTTGTGATTATATTTATAAGGCATGTAAGTAATCCCTTAAGAACATCTTCTGATTGGTTTTCCAATATTTGACGTATACAGTCTTTTGGACCAATAAAAGAAGAAAGCAATTCATTGACAACATGTATTTTTTCTTCATTTGAAACCAAATTCGATAGTTTTTCCTTCAATTGTTGTTGTTTCATTCCTTTTTTTTTATTGACAATAAAGAAAAATATAACAAACACATTTTCTTGCTCTGCCTCACAAATCTGTATTATTTCTTTTGCGATTTCCATTGTTTTGATGGAACAGTATGATGGAGATAGCACAAACATTCATTTTTTTCATTATGATAATTTCTTGAATCTGAGCCCAAGCCGGTGCCAGCGCCGGCTGTCTAATAAAAAATCAGACGAGTAAAAAACTTGTCTTATGTTAGACAAGATGTCCGATTCCATTGTTCTTCAATACAACAGAAACACAATTCAAACTGTGAGTATATCCGCCGAACCTGCCGGTGCTCAGAATGTTTCCTGGTCACAAAATAGGTTTGATTTTGTTCCACTGCCCGCTACAATTTCTTTTGGGGCTCTTCTGAATACACATTTTAATGTGACCTCGTACGTCGCTGCGGACGGGGTGACGATTCAAGAAAATTATACCTATAATGTCTCGGATCTTAATAATATCACACTCGGATCCATCCAATACAATCTGAATTACGTGAACCCCTCCTCTGGAGGAATCACGACCGACATTCCTTTTCTCAACAGCACCGTCTTTATCGCCAACGGTATCTTGGCTTCCTACGCAGGCGCCCAAGTCAACATGGCTTTTAATAATGTGACCGGAGTTCGTATCATAACCATCACTCGTTACGCATCATGCGCATGTCGCTAAGAAATGAGAATAAAAAAAAATTGTTTTTTTTTTGTTTCATTGGTTTTGCTCCATGGTAAAAAAAATACAAAAATCACCGTGAAACCGTGAAACACAATGAGACAAAATCTTGTCATTGTCGAATCCGGATCCAAGACCCGGACGATCCAAAAAATTCTGGGAAGCGAGTACACCGTGATTGCCTCCGGAGGACATATCGATAATCTCCCCAAGAAAGAACTGGGTATCGATGTTACTGACGATTTTCGCACCCACTATTCGGTCCTACCGGCCAAGCGCCAATGGATCCGTGATGTCCGTGAGCGTCTCCAAAAAAACCCTGATACCAAACTATGGCTGGCGACCGACAAGGATCTGGAAGGAGAAAGAATCGCCGAGGCCATTCGTGTTCAATGTCGCTTGAAACAAGGTTCTTTTCATCGTGTCTACTTTACCGAGATCACACCCGTAGCGATCCGTGAGGCCTTTTCGAATCCATTGCCTCATCTGGATGCCGCTGCACTGGAATCCCAGGAAACACGCAGGGTTCTGGATCGTTTGATTGGCTATCAGCTGTCTCCTCTTCTGTGGAAACATTTCCCACAGAATTCACGCACGCCTTTATCAATCGGCAGGGTCCAAGCCGCTACGCTCTCACTGGTCGTGGAAAAAGGCCAGCAAATCGAGCTTCACAAGAACCAAAAGAAATGGTCGATTCACGGTGAGTTTCAAGATCTCCCAAGAGCAACCCTGACACTCTCCGACGATCTGGAAATCCATCGATTCTTACATTCCCTGAAAGGAATCTTTACCGCCACCGCCAAACCTCCTTCTATTGTCAAGACCCATCCACCACCACCCTTTATGACATCGACCATCCAGCAAACGGCCTATCGCGAACTGGGGATTCCCATTCAAAGAACGATGAAGATCTGTCAGGAACTCTATGAAAAAGGAAAAATCACGTATCCACGCACGGATTCCTGTGTCCTTTCCGAGACCTTTCAGAACGAAGCCCTGGCGTTTCTCCAAGATCGGTACGGGGTCGAGTCCATGGCGACAGCTTCGTCCATTGCCGGTACGAAAAAATCCAGATCCAGGACCAACAACAACAAGCACGCCCAGGAAGCACATGAAGCCATCCGTCCGACGTCGTGTCGTCTGGAAACCTTGCCTGAAACGGAGGCACAACGCGATCATGCACGAGTATATGCCCTGATCTGGAAACGAACCATGGCAAGCCTCATGCGCCCCGCCGAATACAAAGAGACCAAGATTCACATCCGCGATGCAAGTTTTAGCATGGACTCTGGCTACGCATTTCGCTGTGCCCCGCGTACCCTTGTGTATCCTGGTTATCTCGTTCTTTCTTCGTCCTCCTCCTCCACTGCGGTCATCGACGTCGAAAAGAAACAATATCCGAAGACGCCATGGATCGTGGCCTGTACGGGAGGCGTGGAAGCCAGGGAAATCTATGATGCACCGCCCGCGCGATACGATGAGGCCTCTCTTGTACGACGCATGGAAGAAGAAGGGATTGGACGCCCTGCCACATATCAACAATCCATCGATAAACTGGTGGACAAACATTACATGGAAAAACGCGGTACGGAAGGCCGTTTGGAAAAAATCTCCGTCCTGCGATGGACGTCCGCCTCCTCCAAAATCCTCGAGCACGTCGAAGAGGTGCGTGTCGGCGCTGAGCCCTCCTCTCGATTTGCGTCGACAGAGTTGGGATTGCGGGTTCATGGATTTCTTCAAGAACATTTTCCCGATATTGTCAGCGTATCTTTCACCAAAGAGATGGAAACCAAACTGGACCAGGTACAGAAAGGTTTGAATACCCGTCTTGCCATCCTTGGAACCTTTTACGGCGCATGGGAACCCTTGATTCAGTCGGTCCGTGGCCTTATTTCCAATTATACCAGTGGATCAAATGCTGTGCCCAAAGCCATCCCCTTGCGCGAATTCAAAATCGGTCGTCGTATCTATCGGGTCTACCAGGGACAGTACGGCCCCTACCTCAAGTTTAAAGAGGGAACGCGTATTAAAAACGTGGGCTTGACACCCTACTTGCAATGGAAAGGATTGGGTGTTGGTGATATCAACGATCTGTCGTCGGAGGATGTCACCTTACTAACCTCGATGCCTGTCATGGTGCGGTGGGAGGGAGCTGAGTACAAGATGGAGTATGGGAGATATGGGTTTTATTGTCGGGCGGACAAGACGCTGACACCGGTTCAGATACGTTCGATGCTTCTCCGGCAATTTCCATCTGCTTGATAAAATGCTGGATATCGGCATGGATCATGGTTTTGACCAAATTAGACATCGTGTCCACGATCATTTGGGGTGTCTTGTTCTGATAGATAAACGTCATTTCCTGAATGAGGATCAAAAATCCTTCGGGACGGTTTTGAATAATGAGGGTGGCATCCACCAGATCCGGCGTGTGGCTTTTCACTTTACAGACCATGAAATGAGGATACATCTTGAGTTCCAGATGGAAGAAAAACAAGGTTTTGCGCAGATGGGCATCAAGAAATGGCCATACAAAGGCACGGATCAGAGGGTTCTTAAACTTGATGAAGGCTTCATAGTGGATATGATCGTCCATGAAATAATAAAGAGAGGATTGGGTCTTATAATTTTTGTTGGCGTGCAAGATGTCTTGTTGAGTCGTTTTCAAGAAATGACGAACTCTTGTATAATCCATTTTATTTTTTATTCTTTTGATTTGAAAAAAAAACGTTGTCAAAATATTATGTGTTTAGTTATATAGATAGAAAGATGAGCAAAATTTTTGGTTCTGATTTTGACGATTGTATTCTAAAAGGCGACGTTGCCGATGGTTCTAAAGATTTTATCGGGATGATTGAATATTTGTATTCCAAGACAGGGCCCGAGATTCCTGAAGAAATCCGCATGATTCCCTCTCCCGCCTATCCGACTTTCGAGGCATTTAATGAAGTGTACTTGCCAGAGCTTGCTCTCAATAATACAAATGGTTATCTGATTCCTCTACAGGCGTTTCAGAACCAAGATGGAAAGGTCCGTTATTGGGCCGAAAAACATTGGAAAGACACATTACAATACTATCTTATCCCAGAAATTGTAGCACTGCTTGATCAAAAAAGCAAGTGTTGCGATAACGACATTTATATCATCTCTGGATCTCCTACCATCTATATCGAGCCTGTTCAGAACTATCTGCCTTTCAAGGTAACGGTCCTGAGCGTCGAGGAAGGAAAAATTATTACTACCCAGATCGGTAAAACTAATCGTCTTAAGAAAGTGGTTCCACTTACGCAGGTCGCGGGCTATATCGGAGAGACATGGAAAAACGACGGGCCTTTATTATCCGCGCTTGCAAACACGAACGGCAGCCAAAATCTGTATTTTGTCTGCCACAACGATGTACAGTGTGATCAGAATGCAAAACTGAATATTTATCGTTATGGTATTACCAAGATCTGCTTGCCGACTTTTTAAGAGGCAAAATATTTTTATGCAAAAGGAACACCCGAGACATTGACGTAAGGATTGTTACGATACAGAGACAAAGAGGTCAGGGGAGTGGAAGACACGCGATTGACCCATGGTTTTCGTAGCTGTTTGGTGATTGTAGGAGGAAAGACGCGTTGAAAAGGATTCAGATAACGATCGCCGGGTGGATAATACTGGTACACCTCTGCCCAATTGACGCCCTCATAAGGCGTATTGTAAGGATCCGTCTTTAACGGAAAAGGATTAGTAAGAACGGTTACCACCGGGACCGTGGTGGAAGAAAAGGACAGCGCCTTGACGGGATTCATGTTTTATTTCTTCTTCTTATTTTTTTTCTTTGGATAGAAGACTTATTGTCGTCGTTGTTGTTGCTTCTGTTGCTGTTTCTTCTGTTGTTGTTGCTTCTGTTGTTGCTTTTGCTGTTGTTGCTTTTGCTGTTGTTGTTGCTTTTGTTGTTGCTGTTTCTTCTGTTGTTGCTGTTGTGGTAATGGAGGCGCGGAGGGCTGTTGTTGTCGCGATTGCTGTGCCGGAGGAGGTGTTTTCTGTAAAAGCTTGCGGAAATCCAGTAATCCTCCTTCCGAGGTTGCCTTCTTTATCAGCTGATCATAGGTTCCATCCTTTTTGGCTTTCTGGAGCATATCTTTGATAATACCGGACTTGGAACCCAACGCCTTGGTCGCCAGATCGACGGCCGTGCCAGCGACTCCGCCCCCTCCCAGCAAACTTTTCATGGCCATTGCCCTTTTGTATTGATAATACAGGTAGATACCCACAAAAAACAGGAGTATGGACAAGATGATTAAAAATATTCCAAAACCACTGGCTCCAAACACAATCATCAGAATGCCCAGAAGCAACATCACCCCCGTCGTAATGAAAAAATTACGCACCATCTTACCCCCGCCTTCACCACTGAGTATACTGAACCCTCCACGGAAAAGTTTGAAAATCATCCTGAAAATGAAATACAGGATCCCGATCCAGATTAGTATGAGAATAATTCTAAATATACCAAATCCACCACCGCTTCCACTCACACCGGCATCCGCATGCACGGGTGCCGTATTCGCCTGGGATTGAGTCACCGTGGAAGAATTCGCAATGGCATTCGCAATTTCGGTACCAAACGTGGCCCCCAAAACATTCTTGGTGATGCTCTGGACCACAAAATCGTTCACATTCAGTTGCGCAAGATTGATATTCAGATTCTTTGCGGTCGCACCGTCCACCTTGATCACCGTCCCATTCTGTTGCACCACATCGCTGATGGTGCTCTGCACAACCTTGCTGATCGTATCTGAATTGGCAACATTCTGGATTGCAGACACCTGATCCGAGATACTCTTTTGAGACGTAGGACTCGAGAAAGCCGCATTGGCTGTTCCCTGCAATGAATCGGCATAATTCTTGATGGTGCTCTGCATCGTATTTGTCATCAACGTCTGAGTGGAGGAATCGGAGAAATTGACAACGGTCCCCGCCACCTGATTCACCTGATTCCCGCTGATATTCAAATCCCCCGTTAATTGCACATTGACCAGCTGGATCTGGATCTGATTCGCCTGATACGTCGAGACCGAAGTATTGTTTACCGCCGAATTCAGCGCACAAGAAGTGCTACTATTAAGCGCAACATTCAATTGCGATTGCAACGACACCTGCTCACATCCCACGGATGACTGATAATCATTCGAAGCCGAAGCCCCGGAACATCCCACCAACGCCACGCACACCTTGGCCGCCACGGAAGTCGAATCGGATGTGGTCTTGCAGGCCTGGATGCCCATGGCATCGAGTTGTTGAGTAATGGCATCGGAATGATTGTCGACCAAACTTTGCGTTAGTGTCGCAAACTCCTGTTCCGTCGTTGGACCAGGAGGAAACGTACTCACAGCCGAAGCACATGGATTATCTGACATTTTATTTTCTTCTTTTCTTTTAAATTTGTTTGGAAAAAAAAAAAATAAAAATTTAATAATTCATGTTGAAGGCCATATATTGTGGATGGCGACGGCGGATTTTGATCTGGGAATGCGCACGTAATCCTTCCTTGTTAAAATCACCCAAAAGCGTGGTCCATACCGTCAGTTTCTTATTGTTCTCGGTCATCTCGATCTCATTCCGTATGTTGCTCACGATAATATTAATCGCCTGATTCATAATCGTGCGCAGATCATTCCTCGCCTCCGCATGGGGCACAATAAAACGAGAATGAATGTCCCCAATGTCGGTTCGGGTACCAAATCGGTACACGTTCGAGATCACGCCTGCGATATTCTCATTGGAAACAATGATGGGTCTTCCCTGTGGATCGACCCCCTCCAGCGCCTTGGTAATGGCCTTGCTCACCGCATCCAGCATCGGCTCTGAATACAAGCTATTTAGCTCGCAATTCCCTGAGGATGTTTCCTCCCATCCCACATTCGCCATGAAATTACCATTCCAGGTAGTATTCAGAAGTGTGCTATAAGAAGGTAACTGGTTCTGCGTCTCTCCCGGGGGCGGGAGCGTGATCGATAAAGGTTGCAATGACATCTTTTGTATTGTAATTATTTTATTTCTCCGTGGAAAAAGTTTTTTTAAATAACAAAATCAAACCCATCAACATGTGTTTTAATGCATCGACTTCCATGGCCACTTTCCTTATCTCTCTTTTTTTTTGTGTATGGCTTGTTTCCCGTGGCGCCGTCCAGAAAGATCGTGCCGATATCTTTGCTGGGATCCTCACTCTGCTTATTGGATCCATGCAATTGATCGAGTTCTTCCTCTGGAGGAATCAGAAATGTAACAAGACCAATCATTCGCTCTCCCTGTTCCTTTTTATCTTATTGTTTCTTCAGCCGATCATCGCAGTGATTACTGTTCTTCTCTTATTCGATATTGTGAATCACAACAAATCTCTTTTTTACGCCATGATCGCAAGCTGTGTAGCCATTACTATTCTCATGATCTGGAACGTGGTCATCTTGAATCGTCAAAAGCTCTGCTCTGTACCCGCGTGTGCACAAGACTGTCGTCTCCAATGGGCACCCCTCCAGAAAAAATCGCCGCTCATGATCTTGTTTTTAATCTTTTATTTCATCATGATTGCTCTCGTGTATTTTCATGATTATCAGGCCGGATTGATCCGTCGGTATCCCGTCCGCTATGCCGTCCTACCCGTGACACTACTGATCGCTGTCCTTTACTCCTTGATCGTGTCGTCCAAGAATGTCTTTGGTTCCACGTGGTGTTTCCTCGCCCTCCTCTTTGGCCCTATTGCCCTTCTTCGGATATAACAAACAGATCAAGTGATGTCCGATGGAAGATATAAAATGCATGGTCATATGATATTGCTTGGCTTCCCATAACTGAGGAGAAAAACAGCCACTGTTTTTCCAATACCCCAATACATAGATCTTCACCACCCAAAAGAAGAGTGATAAGATACTTATGATGATTAGCAGGGAAGCGAATCCTTTTACCCTTTTAGACGATCCGTGAATCCAAAGAATAAATCCCCCATAGACTACAATACATGTACACAATATCTTGTCGGCAATATTCGTTACCATAGTATCCGTCGTGTGAACCCCAAGGGACGTGAGAAACAAGCCTGAAAAAAGAATCGCATACAATGGATATCCCCGAGAAAGCGTCGAGAACACATTGGTAAGAAATACAAAAGACGTATAAAATAATAAATTGGGCTCTTTCATGCTTTTAAATCAATAAGAAGCATATTTTTGATGTAAAAAAAAAAATATGCTATGTGGAAAAAGAAAAAAAATGCTTGATTGGAAATTTTTCATCCTTCTTTTGTTAATCCTTGTGGTGATTGTCGTTGTGGCCTTTATCCTTTTCAGGATTGTTTCCACCATGTGTATTACAAAGAAGAACGCTTCTCCTTCTTCTGCTACCACCACCAGCGAGTTTTATGACTCGTCGTCAAAGCCCAGTCTCGATGTTCTCTATGCGACCTATCTGAATCAGATATGGCCTCTCGTCTCCAATATACATGTCTTGCCCGGAACGCTGAACCTGGATTTCTCCGAGACCAATACCGTCCGATATTTTGCCATGCTGGATCCCAGTACCTCAGTACTTCTTGTGGGCAACGTTCCTCCCTGTGCCTATTGGTCTCTCGTCTTGTATAACAACCAGGGGGGAATTCATAGAACGTTTACCGACTCGGATTTTGCATCCGGATCGTACAACATTACACTCTCCAACAATGGCACGCCGAATGCTACGTCCGTGCCCAGCAATGGAAATTATGCCGTCGTCATCACCGTTCTTCAGACCGATTTGACTCCACCGCTCTATCCTTCCTTTTTGCCCAGGATGACCATTATTCCTCTGTCCTCCCCACAACCCTCGACAGGGAATCCAAATACGACGACCCCTACGCCTTCTCCCAACGCCCCCTTGGCCATTCCTGTTGTTCTGCAACAACAGACCATCAATTCCCAAACCGTGCAGAAACTTTTTACCACAAGTCTTGCCACCAACGATCGTTCTTCCAATACGGTTTTCCCCGGTATCCAAGTCACGCAATTTTTCCTGCCCATGAGAAGTACGATCCTCCCTTTCCTCCCCGATCCCAATATGATTTATCTCATGGCCTTTGCGGATACGGCACGGGTGATCAAAATTACCGGAACGCTTCCCGGGTCTCTCCGATCCAATACACCCTTCCGGGATGCGACCATCATCGCCGGAGATTTTGTCAATACGTCCACCAGCGCGTCCTATACCATGACCGCTGCGGATGCCTTCTTTATTATCTATATTGCCTACACCACAAGCGACGCGGCGCTGTATGGATACGACCCCGATCCCGTCAAGAAACAAAAGCTTCTCATCTGGGATCCCAGCACCATCAAACCCGTGGTGTTGCTTCGTTATACCTATGCACCGGCGTCAAGCTTATCTCCCGTGGTGGTACAGACCGCCACAGGCGTTAGTTCCATGACCCCTTCTCTGCCGCCTTCCCCATTGAACATCCTGTCCTCGATGGATGCTTCCTCGAAAACCATCGGACCCGACGAGGTCAAGAATGCCATGGGATCCGCCTATCCTACGGCTACCAGTTATCAGATCGGAAGCTTCCCCCCGTCTCATCCACCCGCTTCCTCCACCGGGCTTGGTTTTACGGCGGGTGCACCCAACACCAACACCACCACCACCCCCACCGAGAGCTTTTACTATCCGTCTCCAGAAAAACATCCCTCGGGAATGCCTTATATGGACATGACCTCTAAGATGCTACCCGCCAAGAGTATGTCGAATCAGCAATGGTAAAAAAAAAAATCCTTTAAGGGGCGTCGTCTTCTATTATTATTTTTACGAACGCGTCGTGCAAAATAATAATTCAGTCAATGGGTCCCACCAAGCGCCGATGGGCTCCCGTTTATTGACGCGAGACCGTTTAGTACTCTCCCACTGTGAAAGGATTGGTGATCGCCGACGACACGCGAACGGTGCATCCAGGAGCAATGAAAGAATTAACAATTCCCGAAGAACCAATCCTTTTAGAGACGTAAGTGTTATAGGTACTCGTGGTGCCCGATTGGTAGGTGGCATAACCGTACCCAGAAGGGTTGAAGATAAGAGAGGAGATGACATCGGGACGGGTGTTGTGATTGCTATTGATGTATCCATCAAAATAGGGAGTTAATACAGTGGCGGAGCCCGTATTACCCTTAAAACCCGAAGGAGTATAAGTGTATTGATTAGTAGTACCTGTTTTTGAGTCGTAAAAGACCCCGCCAGAGGGACTTGCAATAAGAATCCTTGGGGCGCTCAAGGTGGCAGGTGCCGTTGCTAAAATGTTACTTAAAGCCGTTAATGCCGTAGAATAGGTAGAAGAAGCTTGGAGCTGGGTAAAAATATCGAACCAAGTTTTACTGTTCACGCTATTCACCCAGATGAGCAAAGTATTATACTGGTCAACTTGTATTTGTGTAGAACCAAGAGGGATTTGGTTCAGTGTAAGGGGAGCAGGTACCGGAGCATTGACAGGGGGGAGAGGTTGAATTCCACAGCAATCCATTGTTTTTTTTTTTGTTTGTCTAACATAAAAAAATATAATTTTTTTTTCTTTAAAAAAAAATAATGCATCACCACGATAATGTTACTTCATCCAAACCCCTTCAACAATATGCACAATTTATCGATTTTGGCAAGGCCATTAATCCGAACATCAAGAACCCCATGAATCCCGCCAACCCGCTCACCTATTGCATGTTTCCTACTCTGAACAGTCAATTCTTTCATGGCTCCACCTCGGGTGGTATGCTCTACAGCAACCAGAACGCGAGTTGCATGTCCTTTATGGCGGGACGTTGTTCCAAGGAATGGGACGGATACTGTCAGGCGTTCATGGACCTGAATCCCGACACCTACTGGCCCAACATGGCCGTCGTGGACTCTGACGCCTACAACAACGGCAAGGGTTATTGGAACGTCAAGCCCACCGTCGGTCAGGATCTGTTGAGAAATTCCGTCTATCTGAAATTCATTGCCGTGCCGGGACAGAAAGCCAGTGTCACGCCTTTTGATAGCAACGTCGCCAATTCTCCCATGATCACCATCTACAATAATCAGGTCAATGTCTATTCCTTTGTACAGAACCTCGACAATCCCAAGCAAATCGATGAAGATATTCATGTCCAGATGATGCTCCAAAATCCAATGATCTGTATGGACGTTCTGGGACGCATCTATCTCGCCTACCATCGCAATGAGAACGATCTCCCCGCCAAGATCAAAGGCACCAAGCTCGAAGAATACTTTCTCAAGAATAAAGGCGTGTTTGTGGATTATGTCGCCCAGGCCGTCCGTAGGGTTCCTTCTTTTGGTATCCAGAACACTTTGTGGGGTTGGGATTCTTAAGATTATAAAAAATTGACCCCCCCTTGTATGTTTTTTGCCTTTTCTTTTTTATTTCAGAAACAAAACAAGTTCTCTTCCTCATACTCATCCTCATGGTTCACTATGATATTTATACCGACGGTGCGTGTAGGGGAAATCCTGGAGTGGGAGGATGGGGCGTCTTTTGGTCGACCGCACAAACTTCCAAAGAAGCCAGTGGTGGAGAGCCACAAACTACCAACAATCGCATGGAATTAACCGCCGCGATCGAAGCACTGCGCATGATTTCTCTTTTGGAGCCTCCCACAACAGCCACTCTGCATACAGACTCAACCTATGTCTACTGTGGAATCACGGAATGGATCAAGGGATGGAAAACACGCGGATGGCAGAACAGCAAAAAACAACCCGTTCTCAATAAAGATCTATGGGTGACTCTGGATCATCTGGTAACGACTTGTCGCATCCCCCTTGAATGGAAATGGGTCAAGGCACACAACGGAAATCCAGGCAATGAAAAAGCAGACGCGCTCGCCAACCACGGTATCGATACCCTCCTCCGTATGAAAAAAAACTGATCCCTTCCCACCCCTTTTTCTTTTTCGTATAGTATCGGACGAGCATCAACAACTACACACCCCTATTTTGTTTTTTCTACACTCTCACCTTTTTTCTTTTTTTTTGATTTTGTATAGCAAAAAAAAATCCAGAAAACGATGCGCATCATTTTCTTCGTCCTGAGTTTCTTTCTGCCGACATGGAGCTTTACAGTTCTTCCCGAAAGCCCTCGTTCCATCGCTGTCCGACATTGGATTGAATCTCCTCTTCATAAGCCCGCACCCTCACCTGCCCGTGAGACGATTCATTTTGAAAAAGTGCCCTCTCAATTTTCATACGATGATGATGATCACGAAAAGAAAATACCCACTCGCTATGCTCTCGATGTGTGTTGTGGTATTGGCGATTCGACCCAGCAACTGGTCAACCGGCTCCCGTCTGCATGGAAGGTTTTGGGTATTGATGAGGATCCCTTTAAGATTTCACTGGCCAAGAAAAAACATCCTTCCCTCTCTTTCCTGGCGGGAAATTTGGCCATGTTTCCTTCCTCCTCTTTTGACCGTATCCAAGTGTATACGGGGCGCATGCTCTTGATTGACAAGAAAAAAGAATTGGCCAGCGAAATCTCCAGGATCCTTACACCGGGAGGGACATTGGAGTTGTTTGATTTCTGTCCGACGCATGCTTTGGTTGATGAAATCATGTGTCTCGAAGAAGACGTTCGCGATCAATACTATCGTGGATGGAAGAGCCATGATCCACGATATCATCACAGTCTTTTTGAAGAACGACTCGATGGGAGAGGATATTCCATCATTGACAATGGGATCATTCGCGCCATTTTTGTAAAATCACAATAATCATCATCGTCGTTGTTTTGTTGGGGGTCCAATCATCTTTTCATCTCTCCTTTTTCTTTTTTTTCGCAGTGTGAGACCTGCCAACGTGGAACAGACACAACAACAACAAGAGATGTAGATGTAGATTTTTTTCTTGACTTTTTTCAACAAAGAAAGTAACATTCAAAAGATTTTTATCAAATTTGTCCTTGAATATTGGATATTGTTACATATATTTTTTTCGCGAAATATATGTATATGTGTATATGTGGATACCAAATCTCAATTTGATATTTATCCATATTCCTAAAAACGCGGGAACGTCAATGGAGCATGCACTCCTAAAAATCGGAATGCCTGAGAGATATATCATAGATGGTGTAATTTCGGATGCGATTCGGAAAAATGAACTTTTATGGACGATGATAATGTATTGTATAGTTCATGATATAGACAATTATCGGTATTTCGCACCCTATATTCGCGATTATCATCAAATATATACCGATTTTGGTGAAATCATAAATAAATCCTCTAAAAAACCGTGTATAATGACAATTATTCGCCACCCGCGACAACGTGCAATTTCTCTCTATAAATTCACACACTCGTACAAATTTATGTCATTTTCTTATTTCATAGAAAAAATCTTATTGACAAATAAGATTCCAGAACTTTCCAATACGCAATATTCAATGCTTTGTGATTACAATGGAAATTTGGATAATGACATTGTAATTTTGCGACACGAAAATCTTGATAGCGATTGGGAGACATTTTGTCAAAAAAATAATATACCATTTGTGCGTTTAGGACGAGAGAACACATCTGTTTCTATTTCGATTGTTGCCGATTTTGCGTTCCTCGAACCGTCTATAATAGAAAGGTTTGACGCGCATTATGCAATCGATTACCAATCATTTTATCCATAATTCTTTTAAAGAGTTTTAAAAAAAATCCAAACACTTTCTATTTTGGTTCCGGTTCTTGTACAGGTTGCTGTTGCCAAGGAGCAAAATATAAATTAATCCGCGTATCCCTCTGAGATGATCCCACAGGCCTTGATATGGTATCGAGAAGAAAAACCTGGATTTTCTAATAGGAATCGATAATGATCCAATGAAAAGGAGAGGCAATGTGTGCCCGAGACCCCTTTTTTAAACCAGAAATGAAATACGGTCTTGTTCTTGAACACCACATCAAAATAATTCCTTTCTTCTTTCTCGTCTATGAAATGGTAAAGATAGAAATAGCCGTCGGGGTCGTGTAGATCCTCGTCGTTCAATTCGTCCAATGCGGAATAATAATTATACGTGGTCTGCTTATAATGAATCTCGTGAATGGCTTTTTTTAGCATGTCAAAAGACCTTTGGATCGCATTGCTGTAGTTGTTTTTATAATGCTGTTCGTACTTGGACTTGTTTCTGCACCATGGGCATCTCAGGTTTAAGAAACACGTTTCATTCCACTCCTGACCGCATTTTTCATGAAACAAGATTTTATTGCAACAAGGCGTCAACCGCTCCGTTTCGAGTTTCTCCAAACATATGATACAATTCATCATAGATCTTTTAGTTCATTCTTTTTACCCCACAAACTTTCTTTCATTTTTTTGCCAAAACTCCCAGGAATCAGTGCTCAGGACCAAGACACATTAACGCATTACGAGGGGTACCCAAAAATACTTCCCATTCTTGTACAAGTATCGACACGGGGCCATTGTGGATCTGGATTCCCCTTACCACTCCATGCACACGACGGTTTGCAACAATCTTGCATCGTCGTGATACAAAAATGTCCCTGTGATCGATCTCCATTGCACTGATGATCCAAAACATTCTCAGGATGCGGGAGGGGAAGAGGAGACGTGTCATCTGCTCGTCGAAGACCTGTCAGCATCGTAAGACCCAAAGGACATTGCACCGGTGTGTAACGCGTACTCACAAAATTCTGATGATACAAATCCAGATTGCTTCGATAACAACTATCAATGGTCATCTGATCCTTGGGATCTTGGGGTGCATGTCCAATGAGACCCTTGCACAGATCCAGAATGGCGGTATCGTTTCGTTCTTCCAGCCACTTGATTCCCCCCGAATAACACGCATTAGGATCATTGTAATGCGCCTGATCCCATTTCTCAAAAGACGTGTCGTACATGGCCTGTTTACACGTCCCACCTTGACAGGCATGAGAAGAACAATCCGAATTACACGACGTAAAATATCCGAACCCACCGGCACCCATAAAAATATCCATCTGTCCAGCCATGACATCGAATCCGCTGTTAATGATCTGGACAAGGAGAAATTTGAAATCCGGACGCCATTCCCTCTCGGCATCCAAAAGCTGGATCTGGTAACAACGTCCACAATCATTGTCCGAAGACGATCCTGCCACCGCATACAGAAAATCGTGACCCAAACCATCGTAATGCGCGGCTCCAATCATATCCTCTGATTGAAGCATCATATGAGGACAGGCGAATCCATACACACCACCACCCTGTGACCATGACCAGCCATTCCCGCACGCGCTACCATATTCCGATCCACCGCCGTCGCTACCACCATCATGATTGGAATAAGACCTCGGAAGAGGCAGACTGGTATTGTAAAAAGAAGAAGTAGTGGAAGGACCCCAGGACCATAAAGAGGAAATACCGTTCACGTTCTTGACGACGGTCGTTGTGAGAGCGAATAACGACACATAGAAAATCGAACGATAAAGACGATTCATTTTTTAGTTTTTTTTTCTATTTCTCCAAACCTCTTTTTTTTTTTTTTTTTTTATATATTATTCCTCCAAAAAGGTTTTTTTGGTTATATAAGGTAGAAAAAAAAAAAAAAAAGAAAAAAAAAAAAATTAGAAAAATTAGAAAAAATAAAAAAAAAAAAAAAATAAAAACAATAAATTAAAAATTTATAAAAAAAATATAAAA
>Ga0114966_10000022_pt1 | contig 135718 bp, 130 predicted proteins | sample M_130207_XF_Meta_FD_87029 | JGI IMG/M metagenome (GOLD analysis project Ga0114966, IMG submission 87029) | Freshwater microbial communities from Lake Montjoie, Canada to study carbon cycling - M_130207_XF_MetaG | ecosystem: Environmental > Aquatic > Freshwater > Lake | place: Lake Montjoie...
AGCAATAGGAGCAGCAATAGGAGCAGCAATAGGAGCAGCAATAGGAGCAGCAATAGGAGCAGCAATAGGAGCAGCAATAGGAGCAGCAATAGGAGCAATAGGAGCAATAGCAGAACCGGGTCTTTTTACATTCGGTACAGCATTTTCTACAATTTTTGTTGATTCCTTTGCCAAATTGTTAATTTGATTTTGTGTTGTTTGTAATATTTTTGATTCTACAATTGCCTCATATAATTTAACACCTTTTAAATAGTCTGTCTCACACTGGACATATAATTCAATAATTATTTTTCTAGTATCTTCAATTGCTTTTTGTAAACTATCATCATTTAAATTATGATTTATTCTAATTTTTTTTCTACCAGAATAAGGGTCTATTACATATGTAAATAATTTATTAATTACATCCAATAATTCGTGTTGTTTTGACGAAGCAGAATTAATCATGTCATTAATATTTGTAGCATAATTAGTAAAAAGTTTATCATTTTTATTCATAGTGTAAGATTGTTTAAAATTCGGATTATTTCCTTGACAAGCATTCATTGAATTATAGTCTCTCAATTTAATATCGCTAAATTTTGTTATTTCCGTGGGCATATCTTTATTACCTGTAAATGCTGTATAAAATGTTTTTAAATCACTCATAAATTGTTTGTGTGTTTTTTTAGACATTCCCGTAAACCTACCTGTAGAATAATCATAATTATCGTCTAGATATAACCTCATTAGTTCTTTAATACCAGGTTCATCAGCTAATGTTCTTGTATTGCCTGTTTGTGCCGTATTAAAATTACATACTTTGGGATGAACAGTAGCATTATCTCCTTGAATATTATTAAGATTTTCACCCCTATTTAAAGCGCGAATTCTGTTATCACAAATATTCAATTTATAAACCCTTCTTTTTACATTTCTAGGTATTTTATTCTTTTCCATTAAATTACTTTTAATAATATTTCCATCAGCATCTTTATACATATAAACTGGATTTATTGTCATTATAATAGCCGCAAAAATGTGTGCTATTTTAACATAAAACTTAGCAATACCAATACAGACACGCCTTTTTTTAATCGTTTTTTGTTTATCATTAGAAATGTCTAATTCACGTAATTTGTTTTGATTAATAAAAGAAACGTTTTCTTTAGTCAATTCATTTATTTCAACACCATTCGCAACTCTCTGTGCTAAATAAGTAATATCCATATCATTAAAATTTTTTTGTATTATGTCAGATGTTAATACTATTAAGTTATCACAATATTCTCTTTCTGAAAGTCTTCTTAAACTTTGGAAGTCCATAGTCAAAATATAATATGACGCTATGTAATCGACAATTTCATAAAAATTATTAAAGTTTTTTTCAGCAGTTTCAGTTGATTTATTTGATTTCATAGAAGATGAATTATTTCCCATATATTATATAACTTTTAAAAAAATATAATAAATATAATAAATATAATAAATAAAATTGAATTAAAAATTTCTTTTCTATATCAAACAAATAAAGAATGAGCAACGAAAAAAGCAAAAAAAGAAAGGATAATACTGTAAATAAGGCTGAATTGTGGAACATTTTCGAAAGTGAAGTTGTCAATGAAGATAAACCGAAGATTCAATTAGAATGTATTTATAGGGCCTGTGGAGGTAGAGAATTATGTGAAAGATGTAATTTTATTTTAGCCTTTTCAGAAGAGGGCTTTTTGACTTGTACAAATACAAAATGTGGTATTGTTTATAAAGATATTGTCGATCAAACAGCTGAATGGAGATATTATGGAGCAGATGATAACCAGAATTCGGACCCTACTAGATGTGGTATGCCTATTAATCCATTACTAGAAGAGTCTTCTTATGGTTGTAAAGTAATATGTCATGGACCGATGTCTTATGAAATGAGAAAAATTAGACGATACACGGAGTGGCAATCTATGCCATACAAAGAAAAATCACAATATGATGATTTTCAATTAATTACAAATATGGCACAAAATGCTGGTATGCCGAAAATGATTATAGATGATGCGGTTCGTTACCATAAAAAAATATCAGAATATGAAATGACGTTTCGTGGCGATAATAGAGATGGTATATTGGCGGCATCCATTTACATTTCTTGTAGAATTAATGATTTTCCAAGAACAGCAAAAGAAATAGCAAATATATTTCATTTGGATGTTACTAGTGCTACAAAAGGATGTAAAAACGCACTTTCTATTATAAACAATTTAGAAAAAGACATGGTGAATAAAGATAAAACAAGTTTTGGCAGAACAAAACCTGAAGCTTTTATAGAAAGATTTTGTAGCAAGTTAAATGTAAATAATGAACTAACAAAACTTTGTCAGTTTATTTCTATGAAAATAGAAAAGGCGAATATTATGCCTGAAAATACTCCACATTCTATTGCTGCTGGAGTTGTCTATTTTATAGCACAAATATGTAAGTTAAATATTAGTAAACGTGATGTAAAAAATGTAAGTGAAATTAGTGAAGTGACAATTAATAAGTGTTTTAAAAAATTAGAAAAAGTCCAAGATGAGTTACTACCAGCAGTCATTTTGAAAAAATATACTGTTTGTTAAATAAATTATAAAATTACGTCCTATTATAACTTTAATAAAAACAATTAGAAATCTATTTTTTAAACTTGTTATTTTTAACTAAATAATTGATACTATCTAATTTAATACTAATTTTTTTTATTATGTTTTTTAACTTTCATAAATAATTCAAGCGCGTCTTTACTAAGGTTGTAAAACTCCTTATCTAATTCATTCAACCTATCAATATCTTGTTTTTATCTTTTTTGTTTTCATCTTTTTTGTCTTGATCTTTTTTGTCTTTTTTTGTCTTTTTTTACCACCATATATTATTGGTGGTTGTTTAGTAGTTTTTAAAATGGAATATTCCATAGGTGTTCCATCCATACCTATTGAACGATGACCTATCACGTCAAAATTAGATTTTAAATAAAAAAATTGATTTTGACCAGTAGCATACAACTTTATATTTGGTAAATTATTTAAATGGCATAATGATTGAATAAAACTTAACATTAATTTGCCTGATTTATTTGCACATATAATAGGTATTATTATGTTATTTGTTTCAAAATCTAAAAGTGTAAATCCCTTTATATCTTTCATTTCTTCATCATATGCGATTATTGTAATAATTCCACTTTTTCCAATTTGTTCTTGAATATATGACACTTCAAGACCAGTCGTTTCAGTTGAACAAATTGTTCGTAAAAATTTATTGTCTTTTAATTCTTCCCTAAAATAATTTGATTCTTCACTTGACAAAAATTTGTATTTAATTGAATTTGGCATTATTAGACTTGTAAATTTATTGTTTTCATCAATAATATAAAATGTTAAATTAGCAAATTGATTTATAAAACTCGGATTATAATTTCCCTTTGGAAACATAAATGTTGATGAACCAGAAAACACACCAGAAGGTTTTTTTAAAAAATCTATGAAATTATTACTCATTTGTATTATAATTTAATGCAATATTTTATTTTCAAACTATAATAATATATTTAAGCAATTTTGTCCCATTTTAAATATTAAAGGCGTTTAAACTTGTTATTTTTAACCAAGTAATTGATACTATCTAATTTAATACTAATTTTTTTTTTATTATGTTTTTTAACTTTCATAAATAATTCAAGCGCGTCTTTACTAAGGTTGTAAAACTCCTTATCTAATTCATTCAACATATCAATATCTTGTTTTTCATTAATTTCTCCATGACCAATATTAGAGTCATTCAAATTATCAATATAATTATCATATCGATTCTCAAATTCTTTTAGTTTTTCTTCAATAGTAACAGTAGAAATTTTATCTTCATACATACTTCCTTCTTTGCCACATAATAATTCATTATTGCGACAGTGTTTAGCGAAGTTACATATAAGACGTTCTTGATCTGCTATATAAATTCGTTCTTTGAATAGAGTACATAACCCACAATCTTCTCGGTTATTTTTTGGTTTAAACCATTTACAAGTTTCGCAAGGTCGCACTTTTGTAGTATCATAACTAAATGCTGTGTTTGTAATAAATAAATAAAATGTAATAAGCAGTAATAAATAATTCATACTATATATTTATTACAGCATAACCCTTTAATATTTTTACAAATATATTTAACAATATATTTGTAAACTAGGTTAAAAAAATAAGTTAAATAACATAAAAAAACGTAATCAACAATATTATAATGGAAAGTATAACGTTGTCAGAAAACCAAAATTCAGAATTTATTCCAAAAAAAGTATTTATTGTTCCATATAGAAATCGCCCACAACATAAGTTTTTTTTTAGCAAGTATATGAGTTTTATTTTAGAAGACAAAGATGATTATGAAATTCTTATTTCGCACCAATGTGATGCTAGAACATTTAATCGTGGAGCAGCAAAAAATATAGGTTTTATCGCCGTTAAAAATAAATACCCACAACATTACAAAGACATAACACTTATTTTTAATGACGTTGATACGATACCATTTACTAAAATTTTTGATTATGAAACCACTCCAGGTGTTGTAAAACATTATTATGGATATAAATATGCTTTAGGAGGAATTGTTGTTATTAAAGCAGGTGATTTTGAAAAAATAAATGGTTATCCTTGTTATTGGGGGTGGGGCATGGAAGATAATGCTTTACAAAAACGATGTGAAAGATTTAATATAGAAATTGATAGAAGCACCTTTTACAATATAGGTAGCCCTCAAATTTTACAATTATTTGACGGAATATCAAGAATTATAAGTAAAAAAGACCCTTGGAGAATGGAACACGATAATGGTCTAGATGGACTCAAAACAATAAGCAAATTGTCATATACAATTGATTCAAATTCACAAAATCCAAATGACAATATTTTTACAGTAAATAATCCAAAAATTAGTATTATAAATATAACTACATTTTTAACACACGTTCGTTTTGAACAAGACCAATACTACAATTATGATTTAAGAGAACCAAAAAGAAAAATTATGAATCCTGATAGAATAAGAGAGACAAAAAAGGTCGTAACAACAACAGAAGATTGGTCTAATATTCCTTATTATCCTACAACAAAAGAGAAACGAGAAGGTATAGCACAGTTACTCTTAGCACAGGGAAAACAAGTTCCAATAAGTTTGTTACAACAGATTGAAGAGGATAAAGTCAAAGAGTTACAAAATGATGTTTACAATAAAGAAGTAACTGATATGACAGGTAATGACCAAAAAGACGAAATTGAATCACAAGCACCATACGGCGAACAACAATATAACCAAAAACAACAATATAACCAAAAACAACAATATATTTCACAATATAACACACAATATCAATATCAACAACAAAATAATAATCATTATTATCAACAAAATCAAAATGTTCCTCATCAAAATATGAATAAATACGCTTACGGGTATGCCAACGCAATTGGACAAAAACCACGTGCTACAGCAAGCGCCAAAATAAGATTAGGTGGCGTTTATTAAGATTAATATTACACCATTAAAAATTAAAATGGAATAATTTATTCATATAATTTGTCGTGTAGTTCTTGCTCTGCTTTTTCTAAATTGTTTTTATTTTTATAGAAATCTTTCTTATCTAATACTATATCACAATAATCATCTTCCATTTTACAACTCCAACAATACAATATATATTCTACTGATTTCATTTTCTTTACGCCTTCAATTATGATACTTTTACACAAAATCTGTTTTCGTGTTCCATATTTCATATCCTTTTTGCAGTAAATACATATTTTAGTTTCTTCCATTTATATTGTATTATTTATTGATATAAATCATATTTTGATTTCAATTTTTTTGACCCATACATAAACGATTTCATCATAATTATTTTGTCTTTTTGACTTTTTATATGGATATATCTCGTGTGCTTCACCAAATAATTTAATCAATACATTATCATATACTTCTTTACAGACATTAATAATATACGTTCCACCGTGTTGTAATCCATCATATGTTTTTGTAAAAACCGGAATATAAAAATTTTCATTCATTTCAGCCTTTGAATTGTATTCGTCATTATTCTCATATTTTTGGATAAAATAATATGGTGGAGATGTAAATACAAAATCATAATATAATTTACTATAATCAACATTCAGAGCATTTTCAAATAACATTTGAATATTTGTATTTGATTTTTTCTTTAAAAAAGTCGTTAATTTTTCATAAGGAATTTTTAAATCATGATTTATTTCAATACCGATATAATTATCGATATTTAAAGCAGAAGCAGCAACAGCGGCACCACCCCAACCAGCACAAAAATCCAAAATATTTTTGGGTTTATACTTTGAATATATTTCCATATAAACAAGTGGTCGAATAATATTAATTGCGCTAATACAGATATTATAGACCTCTTTTAACACAATATATTCATTTTTTGTTTTATTTTTGTTTTTAACTGTATCATAATAAGTAAGCATATTTTGTATGAATTTTTTCTTTTTAAATTCGTCAATATTAACAATAAAATCATAAAAATGAATTCCGTATTTTCCTCTTGTTTTTAATCGTTGTGGAAAAGTAAAGTAATCGACTACATTATTACCGATACGACTTCTTGGTGACATATCTCCAGCATTTTTGCCTATTTTAATTAATTTATTCATCTCGTCGTCTATTGTTTCCTCTGAAATATTTTTGATTTTTGTGGCAATATTGTTTCTCTCTTCATCTGTATATGATTCTTTAATAAAACAAGTTGTTTCTTTCATTTAATAACATTTTAGAGAAAATATTTTATAAAATAATTCATAAAATAATTTAAATAATGAAAGATTTAAATATAATTTCATTTTGAATTATTATGGATAGTATATCGGACATAAAACACGCTTTTTACATAAACTTAGAAAGTAGACCAGATAGAAAGTCACACGTAGAAGAACAGTTAAAGTTAATAGGAATAAATGCTACTAGATTTAATGCTATTAAATTGAAAAATGGTGCGCTAGGTTGTAGTATCAGCCATTTAAAATGTCTCGAACTAGCAAGACAACAAAACTTAGACCATATATTAATTGTTGAAGATGATATTAAATTTTTAGATCCTTCTTTATTTGTAAATCAAATGAATAAGTTTTTAAATAACCATAAAACGTGGGATGTTGTTTTAGTAGCGGGTAATAATATCCCTCCATATAAAGTGATTGATGATAGTTGTGTTAAAATAACAAAATGCCAGACTACAACAGGTTATATGGTGAAAAGCCATTATTTTGATACTTTAATTGATAACATAAGGGAAGGTATTAAACACTTAATGGTGGAACCAGATAAACATGTTTTGTATGCTATAGACAAGTATTGGTTTCGGCTTCAAGATAAAGATTTGTGGTATTTAATTACTCCTTTAACTGTAACACAGAGAGAAGACTATAGTGATATAGAAAAGAGACCTACTAATTATACAAATGTTATGACAGATTTGGATAAGAAATGGCTTTTTGAAAGACAAAAACAAATGAATAAACCAAACATCAAACTAAACATGAATATATAATTATAGCAATCCCCTTTGTAACCACGTAGGATAATCACTTAATTCAATATCTGTAAAAAACTTATTTGTCATGAAACTCAGCATACCTATTTTAAATTTATCATCTAAGTTATAACCGATAGCATAGTCTTCAAGATACTCTTTGATTATGTTTTGTTTCTTCCCCAGTAAGTTTATAATTGCTTCCTTAGAGAGAAAGTAAAACCGACCACTACAATATTTTGTCTGTAAAACAGGCAATTGTGACGGTAATTCAGGATGTATTTTATTATATTGAGACAAGTATGGCTTTGGAACATCCACAACATAACCACCATAATGAGGCGTTGGTTCTTTTATTTTAATTAAAGTTGTTATTATATCAAAAAACTTGACATTTACTAATATTTGGTCATCATCTGTTTTAAACAAGTATTTGAATTGAAATGTTTCATATACTGCTTTATAAGAAGCATATACTTTTTTTGGTAACGAATTGTAATCGTCACCCGTTTTAACCCATAATATTTTATTATCGTTATCAAATAAATATTCGTTATCAATTGTTTCGTCGCCAATTACATGATAATATTTTATATAATCAGGTATTAGTGGCAACCACGTTTTTTTTTGAAATAATGCCTTTTTAGCGTATTTTTTACAATTCATAATAAGCATAATAAACGGTTGTTCTTCCATAATAATTAATAATAATTGTATATTTAATACATTAATATCGTATTAATATATTAAATATAATATATTCTATTTAATATAAATGAGTGATTTTAATTTTAGTTTTAATATTGATTATTTATTTATAATTTATTCTTGTCAAAAAAATTTACATAAATCGAAAAAAATATTTAACATGTATTCTGATACTTTACAATTTTATAATGTAAAAACATTAATAATGTACGGAGATACAAATATTGATAATAAATATAAAATAGTTGACGATACGTATTTGGTTTTAAACGTGACAGATGATTACGCAAATTTATATTTAAAATCGCATCGTTTATTTAAAACAATTATTAAAAAGTATCCAACAATAAAAGGTTGTTTTAAATGTGATGATGACATTATTTTAAATGTAGATTCGATTTTAAAATGTATAAATAATTTAAATAATTTAGATATTAATTATGCAGGTTTAACCTCTATTGTAAATAAAAGCGATGATACAAATGTTTGTGAACATAGAAATATTAATATAAAAGCACATATAGTAAACCCGGCTACAATTTATTGCGGTGGTCCATTATATTATCTTAGTAATAAATCGTTACATATTATTAAAGAAACGAACGAAAAAGATGTTAAAAAAATATTTTATGAAGATAAAATGATCGGACATATTTTAAATCAACGAGGTATTTTTCCTGTTCATAGTTCTTTATATAGTGACAATATAGAGTTATTAAATGATAAATACTCGTATCATAATATTGATCATAAAAACACATTATATTTAAGAATACACGGTGGATTAGGCAACCAAATGTTTCAAATTGCTTCTGGTTATGGAATCGCAAAAGATAATGATATGAACTTTATAGTGTTAAATTCAAGTGTTAATAAAAGTGATTTTACTCACGTTGAAGATAACGATGTTATATTAAATAGTATTTTTAAAAATTTTCCAAATATACAATTAAAATATATAACAGACATAGGAAAAGATACACAAATTTACAAACAAGAAGATACAGATTGTTTTTTATATAAAGAATTATCTTTTAATCACGATATTATATTAAACGGATATTTTCAAAATGAAAAATATTTTATGGACCATAAAGATGAATTGATAAATTACTTTAAATCGAATGAATTATATAATAAATTAAAAAAAATATTTTATAAAAACGGCAATTATGTATTAAAAAATAGTTATTTTATACATGTTCGCAGAGGGGATTATGTAAATAACAAATTGTATGAAATTGATTATGATTTATATTATCAAAAGGCTATAGAAAAAATATTAGAAGTAGATAAAGACGCAGAGTTTCATATTTTTAGCAATGATGTAGAATATTGTAAAACATATCACGTTTTTAATAATATTAACAAAAAAATTTTAAACAACCAAAATTGTTTGGAAAGTATATATTTAATGTCTTTTTGTGAAAAAGGTGGCATTTGTCCAAATAGTTCGTTCAGTTGGTGGGGGTCTTATTTGAATACGAATCCAAAAAAAATAGTTACGTTTCCAAGCAAATGGTTAAATAATGATTGGGTAAATGAAATATATTATGAGAATTCAATTATAATACAAATCTAAATTTTAATCCATTCTATAGGAAATAAATCTTTTATATCATGATTTACACTAGGACCGAACCATGTCGAAGGATAACAAACAATTTTGTCTTCGTTTGAATTCAAATACGCAGCCCACCAACTGAAACTGCTATTTGCTATAATATTATATTTACAACAACTCATAAGAATCATTTGTTCCCAATCTTTTAAATCGCTTGATGCTCTATTGAATTCAACGTGCGGAAATAATAATTGTAAATTATGAATCCTACCTGTAATTTCATCAACATCTTCGTCCTCACAAAAAAATAAAACATTCGTTACATTTTGTGTATGACTAAAAATATATTCTAATGATTGTTTGTAATAATCATCTGTCATTAACGGGTGTTTATGTTGTAATTGTTTGTAATCACCCAACCGAAAATGAAGACTAACTGTATCATCAACGTCGTTTACTAGTTTTTTTACATTTTGTTTATGATTATCTATATTTAATAATCGATATATGGTTTTGTATGTAGATTGAAAATATTTATAACTTTGAAAATAACCGTGAAGACATATATCTTTTCCTATCAAACTTGTAAGCGGAATTTTATTAAATGTAAATTTGGTTTCTTGAATAATTTTTAATTGTGGAAACTCCTTTCTTAAAAAAGGTTTCAATTTAGATAATAAATTGTTCCAATATGTATCTCTCTTATTCGTAGAACCACCCCCTCCTGTAAAATCAGAATCGTAAAAGTAAAACACATTTCTTGTTTGAATTGCGTAAGAAATTGTTGTGAATATTTGAAATAATTGGTTTCCAAGACCACCCATTATGTTACACGTTATCATATAATTATTAGATGTTATTTATTTAAATAAATTTAGAGTTATTTAAATAATTTAAGAGTTATTGATATATTTTTTGTGCTTTTCGCTTCTTAAATGTTCTGCTTTTCCAGAAGATCTTACTTTTGATCCACAATCACAAAGAAAACTTTCTTTTTGTTTTGTTAAAATTTTTTCCTTATTTTTTTGATACCATTCATCTTTATTTTCCTTTATTTTTTCTTTATTTTCTTCAGCATAAAGTTTTGTTTTTTGTTTAATTTCTTCTTTGTGTTCTTCGTAATATTTATGTGTTTGTTCTTTTATTTGTTCTTTATTTTCTTCATTATATATTTTTCTTAATTTTTTATTTTGTTCTTTAGTATTATCTTGATACTCTTTTTGTTTTTTACATAATAATTCTAATTTTTCTTCTTCACATATATTTGTTTTAGTTTCATTAATAATTCCACATAGTTTATTCTGATAATCATTATGTGATTTACTTTGTATATGTCTATGTTTATTACCAAATGTATATGCGAATCCACATTCACAATCGATAATTTGTGACCGTTGTTCCTTAAGCTTTTCTTTATTAGTTTCTCTCCATATTTTTTGTTTTTCAGTTGCCTCTTCTTTGTGAATTGCTCGGTATTCTTTTTTTTGCTCGGCTAATTTTTCTTTATTTTTCTCTCTATATTCTTCTTGGTAACTTTTAATTTGTTCTTTATTTTCTTCAGCATATTGTTTTTGGTAATCTATTTTTCCTTCTTTATTTTCTAGATAGTTTTGTTTTGCTTTTTCTAAAACTTCTGTTTTGTTTTCATCATACCAACATTTTTTATATAATTGAGGTTGCTCTACACACATAGCATAAGGTTTATTAGAATTTAATTTTGCTGAAGTTTTTTCGATCCAGTATTGTTCTATAGATTCAGCTTCTCTTTTATTTTTACATTTATGTTCTTCTATTTGTACCATAGACCAATTTTCCCATCCTCCATTTTCTCGAATAAATTTATAAACATATCTATTATAGTTTTGATTATTAAAATTATTACAACAAATTTTGTGAGTATTTTTTCTCTGTATAAAATTAGTAGTATGACCAATATAAATTTCATTAATAGATAAATCTTTACAACAAAGTTTATAAATAATTGTTTGAGAATAGTCAGTTATTACTTTTGGCATTATAATTTAATTATTTATTATATCTTTAAATTATGATATTATAACTTATTATAATATATTTATATGTATCATAATTATTAAAAATCTTCACTAAAATCAAATGCGTTATTGCTGTCTTTATTTGTTAAAGCATATTCGCCAACTTTACGCTCAAAAAAATTAGTTTTACCCTCAAGACTAATCAACTCCATAAATTCAAATGGATTTGTAACATTATATATTTTATCATATCCTAATTGAACGCTGAGTCTATCTGCTACGAATTGGATATATTGTGTCATCAATTGAGAGTTCATACCGATAAGGCGACACGGTAATGCATCGCAAATAAATTCTGTTTCAATCTCGACAGCATCTTTTATAATTTCATGAATGCGTGCTTTGCTCATTTTTTTAACAAGTTTACTGTATAAAAGAACGGCAAACTCGCAGTGCAACGCTTCGTCTCTAGAAATTAATTCATTTGAAAATGTGAGACCAGGCATTAATCCACGTTTTTTCAACCAATAAATACTACAAAAAGCGCCACTAAAAAAGATTCCTTCTACACAAGCAAACGCAATCAGTCTTGTAGCGAAACTGCTTCTATTATCATGAATCCATTTTTGAGCCCAGTCAGATTTTTTCTTGATACATGGAAAATTTTCAATAGCATTAAAGAGTGTATCTTTTTCAAATTTATCTTTAATATATGTTTCAATAAGAAGTGAGTACGTTTCACTATGCACATTTTCCATCGCAATTTGAAATCCGTAAAACGCTCTAGCCTCAGATATTTGTACCTCATTCATAAATCTAGATGCCAAGTTTTCTAAAACGATTCCATCACTAGCCGCAAAAAATGCCAAAATCATAGAGATAAAATATTTTTCGTCACGATTTAGGCTTTCCCAATTAGTTAAATCTTTTGTTAAATCAATTTCTTCTGCTCTCCAAAAACAGTCAACTTGTTTTTTATACATTTTCCATATGTCTTCGTGTTTGATTGGAAACATTACAAATCTATTATCGTCAGGGGCTAGTAAAGGCTCACTATTTGTTTTAGACATCCTAAATAATATATACTGAAGATTTTAAATTTGTTTATAGAATATTATAAATATTTATAAAAATACAATAAAATACTATTAAAATAATAAAATACTAATATAATTTAAGAATGATAGTAGTTAAGTATCACGTAGATAAATTAAATAATCAAGAAAATACATTTGATACAATAAAACCCAATAATGTCATTACAAAACAACATATAGAAGATAGTGATTCAAAGTTATTACATATAGAAAAAATGATAAAGGCAAAAAAAAAATTATTATTATCAAAACAAGAAAAATTACACAAAATTTCAAAGAATAACCATTTTTTAAACGAAATCAAAAATGATTATCAAGATTATTATAACTATATAAAAAAACAAAAGGAGGATCAAATACTTGCGTTAAACATGTTAAACGAATATATTAAAGATTTAAGCCTTTCCGGAGAATTAAGCAAACATAATATAAACGATTCAAAATATGAACAAAAAAAAATTTTAAATGAAATTAATTCTATTAAAGACGGATTAAAAACTATAATGCAGAATACAAATAATTTATAAATTTATAAAATAATACATTTAATATAAATTTAATATAATTTAATATAAATTTAATATAATTTAATATAAATTTAATATATAATGGATGATAATAACCCTACACAAGAACAATTAAATAATTTTATTCAAACATTTACAGAAAAATTTGGTCGACTTAGGGCTGCTAATCAAACTCTAGTTCAAAAAATAGAAAGAGATAACGCATTTTATCCTGAGGTTCAGCAAAGTTTGGAAGGTTTAAATAGAATTGTTCAAGAAATAAATAATAAAATAGCAGCAGTAAAAAGACGAGTATCTGTTTTAAGAGATGATAATGATATAAATTCTCAAGAATTAGATGATGAACAAAAAAGTCGTGCGACTCTAGTTGAATTAATAGATCGTAATACTCAACAGAGACAACATATTACACGTAATTTACTCCCTCAAAATCAACAGCAACTTCAAGAATTACAAGCACAACTTGCGAATATTACCGCTGAACTTGCGAATTGTAATGCTCAACTTGCTCAAGCACAAGCCATGTTACAAACTGGAACCGCAGAACAACAACGACTTGCTGCTGAAATTGAGCGAAAAATTAATGAACACCAGGGAGCAATCCAAGATTTGAATAATCAACATCAGACGGCAATTCAAAAACAAACAGAACAACTCAACGCACAACATCAAACAGACCTTCAAAATTTAACTGGACAACACCAAACAGATATTCGAAATCAAGCAGAACAACTAAATGCGCAACACCAAACAAATATTCAACAATTACAAGAGCAGCATCAAAGAGAAGATGTTGATATTAATAATGCTCATCAAGGTGTAATTAGAAATTTAATAGACCAACATAACCAACTACAACGAGATAATGATGTATTACAACAAACACACGCCGATTTACAAGGACAACACAATAATTTAAGGGATGCCCATAATTTGTTAATAGAAAATACCCTCAACTTACAAGGGCAACGAGATACATTACAAGGACAACACGATACACTAAAAGCACAACATAACGATTTACAAGCAGCGCACGCTAACTCCGCTAATAATATAAACACGTTAATTCAACAGAGAACCGCACTAATAGCGGCAATTCGAGAGGCAGATACTGCTATTGACGAATCAATTCAACAAATAGGATTGATTATAAATTCAGGCGCAAACGCAGCTCAAATAAGGGATTTATTACAAGGATTATTACAACAACTTAATGCTATTAATCAAAGTATTGGTGATGTTCCTAATGCTGCTCCTGCTGGAAATGCTGCACCTGGTGGTAATGCTGGTCCTGGTGGTAATGCTAGAAATATTGCTCGGGGTATAAACACTCTTACCAATAGAGGGCTGTCACCAAACTTAAGAAATATTCGAGCGAATAAGACAGCAGAAAACCCTAAAAATATCATAGTTCGAAACATAGCTCAAAAAGGTGACTTCGATTTTGGTGATGTATATGAATCAAGCGATGAGGAGGATACTATTAATATTGGTGATGTGAATCCAAATCTTAAGATATATATAGAGCAGTGGAATGGTGTGACTGGTACTAAATTACAACGACTTGTTACTTATCAAACTATAATTGATGCGTTAAATAGTAAAATAAAAGCGGATCCCAACGGTGATAAATATAAAGAAATACTTTCTGATATTCAGAAAACACAAGATCCAGCGAAAATTGGAAAGATTTTAAAAGTAAATGGTATAACTTTTAACCAAAACAAAAATACAACAACTAACATAACAACATATTCAATTCACGGTGGGAAAAAAACCATTAAAAATATGAAAAAATTAAAGAAAAGAACAAAAAAACATTTCAAGCAAAAAGCTGGTTTTACATATCCGAAATATAATATGATGGTTCCATTTCAAAAAAGAAAAAATATACAATATAGTAGAAGTAGTAATAAAATTACAAGCAAAAATAGTTACAGAAGTAAAAGTAAATCATCAAGAAGAAGTTCAAGACGATAAACTAAAAGACGATAAACTAAAAATATATTATATTATATTATATTATTTTATATAATATATTATATATGACAATACCTATACGTAAATTTACTATATATGGCGAACGTTCAAGTGGGACGAATTTTTTAGAAAAATCAATAAAAATGAATTTTAATTTAGAAGTAACCAGAGAGTTTGGAAGTAAACATTTTTTTTGTTTTGATGATTGTTGTAAGCAACAAAATGAAGACACACTTTTTATTGGAATTATTAGAAATCCTGTTTATTGGTTAAATAGTTTTATACAACAACCATATCATGTTCCTATACAAAATAGAAGCTTAAAGGGGTTTCTAAGTAATCCGTTTTATTCGGTTCATGATGAGAAAACACCTGAACCATTTATATTAAATGGAAATGTGTATTTTTCTAAAAAGGCTTTGGCAAAAAATCATGAAATAAATATGAAAGATCTAAACTATATAACAGGAAAAACATATAAAAATATTTTTGAACTAAGAAAATGTAAGAATGATTATTTAATGAATATTATGCCAACAAAAGTAAAGAATTATATTTTAATTAACTATGAAGATTTGTTATATAATTATCAAGAAACATTAGATATAATTAAAGATAAATTTAGTTTAATTACAAAAATGCCATATTATATAAAAAGTAAAGGTTATAAACAGTCAAATACTTATTTATATAAAGGGCAAAAGAGTATTATATTCTCACCTCAAATTTTTGAGTTAATATGGAATAATTTAGATATAGAACAAGAAAAACAATTGGGATACTTTAAAGGTAATAACAATCAGTTTTTTAAAGATAGATATATTGTTAATACAGAAACTAACGAAGTTGAAGTTGAAGTTGAATCTGTAGTTGAAGAAGTTGTTAATGAAGCTGTTAATGAAGTTGAAGATGAAGATGAAGTTGAAGATGAAGTTGAAGATGAAGATGAAGTTGAAGATGAAGATGAAGATGAAGATGAAGATGATGAAGTTGATGATGATGATGAAGAAAAATAAGAAAAGGGTTAAAATTTAAAAAAGGGTTAAAATTTAAAAAGGGTTAAAATTTAAAAAAGGGTTAAAATTTAAAAAAGGGTTAAAATTTAAAAAAGGGTTAATTAGTGTTACAAAGGCATATAAAAAGACATATAAAAAGACATATAAAAAGGCATATAAAAAGGCATATAAAAAGACATATAAAAGGCTTAAGCCAAATTTTGTATGAAATCTCTCAGAGTTGTAAATGCCGAAGGCTCAGAAACTGTAAATTTGGCAAAAGGAGCCTTACAAAAAGAGCAAACAGGAGCTATCGTCTTGTCTTTATTTGTATGTATAATTTTGGAAACACAGTCAGCGCAATACTCGTGACCGCAAGCGGTCTTAACACAGCACGCATTATCAGAGCAAATGAAGCACTCTTCTGTATCCTTTTGAGAGGGAGCAGACTCAATCTCAAACTCTATATTCTTGGCGTAGTCCTTTCCAGTCATACGAGTTGCTTGCTGAGAACCCCGGGCAATTCTCCGGTTTTCTATACAGAAAAGTAGCCTTTCGTGAGCATAATTTATGACATAAAAGGGGTTTCTTAGGGCTCCTTTGAGCTCGTTCCACGTCATCATAGAGACGTGGAAGAACACGTCCTGATATAGCTGCTGACTGAGCTCGGGAAAACTAGAAAGCTCGGGAACCCTCTGAACAAAATACGAGACAACAAACTGTATTAGGTTGTCACGCGGGTGGGGATACACGTTGTATGTCTGCCCTTGGTAATGAACAGCAGAGGCGTCAGGGCAATTGCGGGCATTATGTCCCGTTTCTCTACACACGGAGCATTTTCGGGGTGCTCTAACTCTGCGAGAAGCAACAGCGGGAGGAGCAACAGCGGGAGGAGCAACAGCGGGAGAAGCAACAGCGGGAGGAGCAACTGCGGGCGTCAAAGGGATATAGTCTGAAGGAGAACGGGATATAACAACAGGAGGAGAAACAACAGGGCTATGGGTTAAATCGATAACCTCATCAACACTAGAAGGGTGACTCAAAGACAAAGGGTTAAAGGACATCTTGTTCGTTAATTTAGATAAGAGCGTTTTCGGGGTAGTTTGTATCGCAAAATAATTTTCTAGTTCAGCAAGTTTTTAGACCGGGATTTAAATATGAACAACAAAGGAAAACCTAAAAATCTGACATCTTTATTTTTTGATCGATTTTCTTTTTCTTTTTCTTTTTGAAGAAAAAAAGAAAATCCTGAGAATTAAAAACTCAGGATTCAGGATTAAAAGAATGTTCGCGGAAGGTTCTTTCCCAGGATTTTTATAATGTTCTCGCCTAGAAAAAGATTTAATTTGTCATTCATTAAGGTAATAAAATTAATTATATTAATATATATTTTAACTATATACTAATCGGCGTTTTAATTGTTCAAAGATGTTAAAAACATTTTTTTTTCAATAATTATATATATAAATGAAGACTAATCCAACCATCGCCAAGTTATTAGGAAATAAAACAGTTTTATATGTTGTATCAATTATTGCTTTATTAAATGTGTTAGGATACTTATTTTATGGAAATATAACAGCAGTTGTTTATTTTGGATTATTAGGATTATTAGTAAGTTACTTTAGTAAAAACATGATTATTATTTTAATGGTCCCTCTTATTTTAGTAAATTTTTTGGCTGGGGCACAACAAATGAATAATAAAAATGTTGAAGGTATGACATCTGGAACACCTGGAACATCTGGAACATCTGGAACACCTGGAACATCTGGAACATCTGGAACATCTGGAACAAAAAATGCTTCATCAACAAACGCAACTACAACACCAAGCACTACAGCGGCGAGTAACACAACTACTTTAGCAAACACAACTGCTGCTACAACACCAATTACACCAGCAACTGATAGTTTTACTGGCAATAAAGGAAAAAAGGGAAAACACAGCGTTGATTACGCAACAACTATATCAGAAGCATATGATAATTTAAATAGTGTTTTGGGAAGTGATGGCATTAAAGGTTTAACTCAAGACACAAAAAGATTAATGCAACAGCAGCAAGATTTGGCTGGCTCTATGAAAGATATAGTCCCGTTAATTCAATCATTTGAACCCATGATGGAGCAAGCAAAAGGATTATTAGACAGTATGGGTGGTATTGACAGTATTAAAGGACTTGATGGTATTAAAGATATCTTTGGAAAGATAGGAAATTCAGCACAAAAAAAAGATAAGTAATTTTCCACAATCACAATTTGAATAATTAAGTTTTTATATTATAAATATATAATATGAAAAAGTGTCCTCCTGGAGTTATATGTATAGAAAATATATCTATGGTTTTTATTATTATCTGTATAGCGATTGTGTTATATTTAGTATATGCTAATTTAAACAAACACAATATACAAATTACAAATCAACCTTCGGAAAAAATAGTTATCAAACAACAAAGAGAAAACGGGTATGGATACGGATTACCAAATTACCCATATAATAATTTTCCGGAAAATGTATTAATGAACCCTAATTCACCGCCGTTAAGCGATGAAAGGTATTTGGTTCCTTCATTAAATTATATACCGCCTGGTAGCATGCCTATTAATATATCGACAAATGTAAATGCTGTAGAAACCACTTACAGACAAGTTGGAATATTAACACCATTAAATGGCAGCAGCAAGGATAATATATTACCTTTAATGGGCAGACCTGCTTTTGTAAGAAGAAGTTTATGGAATTATTATACCATTTCAAATCAACACAATAATGTGAAACTTCCCATTTCAGTAAAAGGACGTTCTGGATTAAATGAAAATGGTGTTGACCAACTATATAACGGGGATACTGTTTATATTGAAGGTGCTAATGAAGCGTATAAAGTAACGATATATGATAATTCCACTATGAAATATATACCATTTATTTAATTATTTAATCCTTTTGTGCTTTATACAAAACATAACCGGTTAATAATGGATAACTAATAGGGAAAGAAATTCCTGTTATTATACCTAAACTTGTGTATCCGATAATATTTGCGAAACTATCAATTGGACTCAATTTATATGCTGAAGTTAATCCTGTTAGAAAGCCTAAAAATGTTGTACACGGAACAAAAACGGGTAATAACTCAATATATATCTCTCTATATTTAATAAAACGTGACATTATTTATAGTATTTTATTATCTTTAAACAACTTTTTTATATCTATTACAGTTGTTCTTATTTTTTCTTCTGAACAAGTTAATAATTCTGCGACATGTTTATTTGTTCGTATTACATTAAAATCATTATCATATCTATAATTAAATACTTGTTTTGAAAAACCATCAAAATTCGTATTTACAAAATCAATTATTTTATTTTTATCGTCTATGTATATTCTTTTATTTAATTGATAATTATAATCATCCTTAATATCATGATTAAATTGTTTATCAAAAAACCAGTTATCATCATAACCAATAAATTTTGTATTTAAATGTTGTTTATAGTTATAACTATCTCTTCTTTTTGTTATCCCCTTTCGTCTATAACTTTTTGGAATATTCGACAACGGATGTAATTCTGTAAGACCTTTACATAGTTCCCATCGTATGTAATTATCAGCATAAAGAATAAAAATAGAATTTCCATTATACTTTTCGATTGCTTTATAAAGACCAACATTTGAATACAATTTTAGTTCATCTAATTTAATGCTTTGACATTTATATTTGTGTAACATTTTAAACTCATATGCTTTTGATATAGCATAATTGGTGTAATGATTGTAAATAATAGTATTAATTTTATATCGCATATCTTGTGTTAAACCAGGATTTTTAATTAAAGAATTTATGTTTTGCCATTGTGATTTTGATAGATGTATATTATCTAATTTTAATGATAATATACATTTTACAAATATACTGAAAATAGTAATGATATTGAGTAAATACATTATATTATAATATTGTTATCTTATTAAGTAGTATTTTTATAAATTAATTTACAATTTTAACGTGTCACATTTTTTGGTTTTGTTCTTAGTCTACGTGTTCGCTTTTTTTTACCTCCTGTTGCGGTAGATTGTTCTCCAACAGCAGCATATCCGTCTTGCTGTCCTTGCGATGAGCCAGACATTTTTTGTGCTACAGTATTAGCAATATAATCTACAAGTGTAGCAACTGAATTTGCGACATTTACTGGAAGATTAGATTCTTGTCCTTGGTTATCTTGTCCTTGGTTATCTTGTCCTTGGTTATCTTGTTCTTGGTTATCTTGTCCTTGGTTATCTTGTTCTTGGTTATCTTGTCCTTGGTTATCTTGTTCTTGGTTATCTTGTCCTTGGTTATCTTGTTCTTGGTCTTGTCTTTGGTTATCTTGTCCTTGGTCTTCTTCGTCGTACTCTCCGTATTCATTTTGGTCTTCGTATTGACCTTGGTTATCTTCGTATTGATTTGGGTCTTCATCAACATCACCAGGTTGTTCCGCAGGTCCTAATTGTTGTTCCGCAGGAGGAATAGGTTGTTCATTAGCATCTACTTCTCCAACTTGTTCTTGTTGTTGTAGAGCAGCAATTTCAGCAGGAGGACCACCATTTTCACCTTGTTGTTCTTGTTGTTGTTCAGGAGCAATTTCAGCAGGAGGACCACCAACATTCGCATCTTGTATTTGTTGTTGTTCAGGAGCAATTTCAGGAGTAGGAGGACCACCATTTTCACCTTGTTGTTCTTGTTGTTGTTCAGGAGCAATTTCATCAGGAGGGAGACCACCATTTTCAGGTTGTTGCTCTTGTAGTTCAGCACCAGGGGGGGCAGCATTCTCAACTTGTTGTATTTCTGCTTGTTTTTTTTCTTCAGCAGCAATTTCATCAGCAGGGAGGCCACTATTTTCAGCTTGTATTTGTTGTTCAGCAGCAACCTCACCATCTGGTTGCCCACCATAATAATTTCTATATTTAGCCAACCCGTGACTACCTCCCTTCATGTTGCTAGGAAAAAGTTTTTTCAAAGTTTTACTTGATAAATTTAGATTTGATTTATTTCTAAATGTAGATTTTTTTACATTTTTGGTTGTTCTTAGATATTTTTTTTCCTTACAACTTTGGTTTTTTTTGTTATACAATTTTGATAATTTACCTTTAGTTAATTTCATTTCTATATAAATAAATTAATATTTTTATTTATATAGTTATATTAATGAGTAATCAAGGTTCCATAAATATATCATCGTCTAATGTAACAGGAAAATGTGATTTAAAATGTGCTTATAATTATTACTATTCTGATAGTAGTTTAACTGTTACAAATACAGGAATCTCTATTAGTTTTCCATACGATAATGGAAATACTTCACCTGTTATTTATAATCAACAAAAATATACTGTTCAAAATGTTCAAATATATTGCCCTTCTGTAAATATTTATGATGGACAACAAGCAGCAGGTGAAATAATAGTGACACATATTCCTCAACAAGGTGGTAATAATTTATATGTTTGTGTGCCATTTATTGGTTCAACGAGTTCTACAACAGCAACAAATTTATTAACACAATTAATTACAGATGTATCTACATCAGCACCTACTGAAGGAGAGAATGCGAATATAAATATAAATGGTTTTACATTACAAAATATAATTCCTAAAAATCCATATTATAACTTTACTTCCACAAGTTCACAATTTAATGGTGATTTTGTTGTTTTCGATATAAGTAATGCTATACCTATTAATCAACAAACATTAACAACATTAGGAAATATTATAGATCCATTTAATTTACAAATTTCCGGTGAAGCACTATTTTACAATTCAAATGGACCCACAACTTCATCTTCCGGTGTAGAAGATGACGGTATTTATATATCATGCCAACCAACAGGTGCTAGTGAAGAACAAGTGAGCGTAACTATGAATAATCCAATTACAAATGATTTACAAGATGTTTTTAAAAACCCAGCAGTTTTACTAGCATTTCAAATAATAATTGGTTGTCTTTTATTTATTATCATTTTTTTTATACTAAACTTTGTAATTAATTTTATAACAGGAAGTAATGTTAAAATACCTAGTTTTATGCAAAATAAACAGCAAACATAACAATTACGTAAATAATTATTTATTTTAATTGTAAATAATTATTTAATTATTATTTAATTATTAGATGTAGTAACAGATGATGCACCATATAAATTATCCAATAATGGTTTATAGGAAGCTTTAGATAGATTAGAACTGTTTCGAACCAAAGGAGCCATTTTTTTTACAACTTCTTGTTCTAAAGTATATGGAAATTGGTTGAAAGCAGTTAATTGAGACGATTTTTTTTCTTCGCTAGGAAGATAATGTTGTAAAGCGTAACTACCTGTTGAGTAACTTGAACGACGTATTAATTCAAAAGCAACAAATAAACCTAGAATAGCTAAAATAGAATTTGTATGCATAAACATATAAACAACAATAAATAATATGATAACTTTACCAAATAAAGAATCAATTAAACTAGAAAATGGTTCGGGTGTTTTTATGCCCATTATTAAATATATGATGAACAAAATTGCTAATATGATTTCACTCATATGTTCTTTTTTAAATAAACTAGAAAAACTATTCATATATCATATTGATAGATTTTATTTATTTTATTTATTTTAACAAAATGATTAAATAAATCTACATAAACACATTATTCTAAATAATGTAATTAAAATGAATAAATTAAATTTAAACACATATTTAGGTCAAAAGGGTTATACTATATCTAAAAATGAATTGACAATTGAACAACAAAAACAAATACGAAATGATTTAACAATAAAACCGTATGTTCCGGGAGCCCCGGGAGGTGGAGGTTCTAACACATTTCCTGCTTACAGAGAATCATCTAATAAAATGTATGTTCCACTTTATTATGGTATTGAAAACTACGGTCTGCCAGCAGCGTATAAAATTTCAGAAGGAACAAATATAAATTTGGAGTTTACTGGTTCGCTTAGAGAGAATCAAGAACTTGTTGTTAAAACATATATGGACCACGTGAATAAGTGTGTATATGGAGGAGGATTATTAGAACTTCCATGTGCATTTGGCAAAACTGTGCTCGCTATTAACATTATTTCACGCATAAAAAAGAAGACATTTATAATAGTTCATAAGGAATTTTTAATGAATCAGTGGATAGAGAGAATCCAACAATTTTTACCGAAAGCAAGAGTGGGTAAAATTCAAGGTCAAATTATTGACATAGATGATAAAGATATTGTAATTGGTATGCTTCAAAGTCTCTCTATGAAAGAATATCCATCCTCTATTTTTGAGAGTTTTGGTCTAACTATTATTGATGAGGTCCATCATATATCAAGTGAAGTATTTTCTAATTCTCTTTTTAAATTAGTAACAAAAAACATGCTTGGACTATCCGCAACCATGAATAGAAAAGACGGAACTACAAAGGTCTTCAAAATGTTTTTAGGAGATGTTGTCTTCAAGGGAAAAAGAGATGAAGAGAGAAATGTGACTGTTCGGGCAATAGAATATTATGTAAATGATGAAGAATTTAATAAGGTTGTTATGGATTATCGAGGCAACCCAGCATATAGCACTATGATTTCAAAATTATGTGAATACAATCGTAGAAGTGAGTTTATTTTAAAAGTTCTCTCTGATATGCTTTTAGAAAACCCTTTACAGCAAATAATGATATTGGCACATAATAAAAATATTCTTAAATATTTACACGATGCTATAGCACATAGAAACATCGCAACTGTTGGTTATTATGTAGGAGGTATGAAAGAGGCTGCTTTAAAAGAAACGGAAACTAAAAAGATTGTAATTGCTACTTATGCGATGGCAGCGGAAGCGTTGGATATAAAAACACTTACTACTTTAATAATGGCAACACCAAAAACCGATATAGAACAAAGTGTTGGACGTATTCTTAGAGAGAAGCATAGTAGTCCGGTTGTTGTAGATATTATAGATAGCCATGAACTTTTTAAGAATCAATGGCAAAAACGTAGAAAATTTTATTGTAAAGAAAACTATAAAATAATCCATACTACAAGCGACAAATATGTAACTGATGTCACAAAATGGCGTGTCTCTTTTGAACCAAACGGAAAAATGAAAACTTGCGCTTCGAAAACAAAACCTACATCATTCAAAAGCACTAGTTCATCTGATAAAAGTATTACAAATGACTCAGATACAGAAGATGATGAAATTAATAATGTTTTTGTGGAAGAACCGAAAGATAAATATCTATCTGGTAAGTGTTTCCTTACTATGAAAAAATAAAGGGTTTAATGTCCTCTAGAAGCGAAACCTCTTCCAGTAAAATGATTGTAATTATCTGTACAGTTTCCTCCAATACTTCTTATTTGGTATGGAACAGGGTTTGCTAAAGCTGACATATTTGGTGACAAGTTACCACCAGTAGAATACGATGGCGTCAACGGCAAATTATTTTGGTACTGAGCACCCCCCCTTTGCCTGTGTCTTCTGCTTCTTGTTACCTTTCTTCTAATTTTTCTTCTTAAAGTAGATGCCTTTCTTTTAAGACTTTTTTTATTCATCTTATACTTTTTAGTGATATTTTTTATTTTTCTTTTTAAATTTCTCGCTCCACCCTTTAAATTAGGCATTTTTCCTGCCGCAGCGTCAACATTATTTTTAGCACCGCTTAACCCGGGAGCACCTGGAATTTGATTACTGCTAAAATGAAGAGGATTATTTGTGCCTCCAATATTTACATAATTACCATTTATATTGCTATTAGGAAATATTTTACTGTATCCAAGATTAGAACCTCCTGACATATATTACATAAAGATAATAATAAAGCATTCGTTTTAATATTTTGACAGTTCAAACGCTGAATATAATATAAAGACAAATATTATTTTTTTCTATAGCGTCTGCTATATTTTTTTTTATTATTTTTTCCCTTTCTAACACTTTTCTTTTTGCTAAATTTTTTATTCTTTTTCCCTCCATAGTTAGGATTTAATGAATTATTAAATACGGAAAAAGGTGTATTTGGTGTAATTCTAATTGCGTTTTGTCGCCCTGTTTCTCCAAGTAGTCTCCGTCCCTGGTTATCTGGTGGGATATATGGATTACTATTGTAATTTACAGGCAGCCCGATAACCGCTCCATTCATACCCGATCCAGGGCCAGTATATGGACCAGAATTTGAGGATGGTATGTAAGTTTTATTATATTCCATTTATATAATATAATAATATAATAATACAATAATAATACAATAATAATACAATAATATTACATAAATTAAAATTTTGAACTAACATTATTTTTAATCAATTTTGTATTTATATATTTTATCATTTAAAATGTGTAATAAAATTAATAAGTTTGACGCACGATTGACCCCCACGCACATACTTTACCGTTACTTAGACTTGTATTTTGAATAGCACCTTTTTTTGCGGGCGCAACACATCCACCTGAACGTGCTCTTCTAATAGAAGACCTACAACCGCTGGGATAATAATTTTTTGTTGTATATGGTGCTTCAACAGGAAGGCCAACTTTATATGAACTCTTGCCTACAGCATTTGCTCGTTTTTTTTGTATGTATAAAGATGAATCAACCGGTTCTATGTAATTTAAATGTGTAGAAGTAGGGTATCTAACACCAGATGAAAAAGAAAAAATAGACGTTGGTCTTGAAAACTTACCAAGAGCAATCTGTTTGGCTAAAGTATTCGTGCTTACAGCAGTTCGTGCGTATTGGTGTCTTGAATTTACAAATTGGTCTGTCGCAACAGGCTCTTGTGATGGATAAAATTGTGGAGGGTTTGGATGAGTTCCTGTAAGTGTGCCGTAACTGTGATAAGGAATTGCTGTTGGATATTGGTTAGTGCTTAAAGGTCCGATAATCGGTGCGCTAACATAATTATTATATGTGGATGAACCGATAGATGTTGAAATACCATATGGTGTAGTAGTCATTTACTATAACATATGAAAATAAAATAACATTAACATTTTATATAATTATTGTAAGTAATAAACCTGTTATTTTATAGGTTTATTAACATAATTTGGTGTTGAACAAAACTGACAATTTTGGAATTTATTTTTCGAGTTGTTATTTTCAAATAATATTATAGTATTATATTTTCTACATTTATTACAAGTGTAAATACAATTACTAAATGAACTAACATGTTTGTTATTGCTATAATTTTTTTGTATTAATAAAGTTCTAAAACTTTTTTCCATATTCTACAATATAAAGAGAACAAAGTAAAAATTATTATTTATTAGTTGTATAATAAATATGGCAACAAATATAAAAATGAAATTAATACAATTATATTAGTATTTGTGTTTTTATTTACAAGATAGGAAGCAATTAAACACGCCATTATAATCATACCGCTATCAGCCAAAATTGCTTTATAAGATACCTCATTCGCATAATCCTTAAATGTATCAATCATTTTATTTACTCCTCGAGGTATATTGCTGAAAAAAATATAAAATAATATATCATGCGCAATTTGTACTATTACGGCTATAATAATAAACTTCAACAGTGAAAAATTCTTAAATATGTAATAATATATTGCTCTTGTAATAATTAATCCAATTAATATTATTAATACATCCGCAATAACAGCAGATAAATTATATTGTGAATACCATTTCTTTAAAACTTGTGATTTAATGACACCTGTGTTTAATAATAAAATTACAAATAAATCTGTAATTAAAACAGCATTAAATAATGGCAAATAATCATTTATATTATTAAAATTTCCTATATTTTTAAACATATAATATATCACCGTATTATTATATTTTTATAATAAATCATAATAAATTAATAATTATTTCATCTAAAAAGTATGCGTTTAAAATGTCCAAAGGTGTAAAAAAATTAATATCTGTGAACAGCACGTATAGCTGATTGAGCAGCACTACTACCATTTCCTGCAAATGTGACATCGTTGTAGTTTTTATTTAATGCCTTTTGTTTTAAATATGTTGTATAATTAGAACTATCATAGACAAATTTAACGTTACATGTTGCCGATGGAACAGATGGGGCTATTTGATAATTACTGTAAAATGTTCCTGAGCAGGTATTTGAAACGGAACCAAAACGTTGTTTTAATCCAGATAAACCAGGACGACTTTGATAAGTTTGACATGTTCCTCCACACGTATAATTATCACGACTTAAAAGATCTCCAGAGTTTGTAACTGCTCTAAAAGGCGTAATAATTGATTTTTTATTAGCTGCTTTGAGTTGAGATGGATACGTTGTGTTCCACGCTTCTCTCAAAGTGAAACGAAGTGTGTCAAAATCATTACTTCCATTAGATCCTTTTTCAGTAGTACCGACTGCTTGAGGCATGTATCCTTGAAAGGCACCACCTAAATTGCGTCCAACTTTTGTATTATTTGCTGAATATTTGGGAAAACTTCCATTAAAAGCACTTACATATCCGATTGATGGCATTTATATAATACAATACTATAAAAAAATGCTATAAATTAGCAATTATTTAATTAAATTATATTTTATCTAACTAATATATAATGTTTGATTTTTATATATTAATAATTGCTATAGTATTACTTTCATTAGACTACATTTACTTAACTTTAATGAGTAATTATTTTCAAAGTCAAGTGAAAAAGGTTCAAGGAACCCCTTTAAAAATGAATTTTGTTGGCGTTGTCTTATGTTATATACTATTAGTAATCGGATTATATTATTTTATCATTAAACCCAACAAAAGTGTTTCTGATGCGTTTTTATTTGGTTTAGTTATTTATGGTGTTTATGAAACAACTACATTAGGGTTATTTACAAACTGGTCAATATTAACTGTAATTTTAGATACACTTTGGGGTGCTTCTTTATTTGCTATAACTACTTTTATTATACATAAACTAAAAAAAATATTTTAATTTTTGTAAAATTTGTAAAATTATTAATTATCTAAAGTTTGTAAAATTATATGTAATACTATTAATTTATTTAATATAATTTAGTTTTCTGTCATAATGCGAGGTGCTATATTCATCGTATTTAATTCTTGAAATAGCAACTTACACGCATATGGTATCTCAACATAAGTAAAATCAGTTCTATTATCACACGTTCTGCAGTGGTGAATATGCATTTCATTATTATATGAAGCAATAAGACCGCATTTTTTACAAATGTATACAGAATATTTATCCGAAACGTCATACATTCTTTCACGAGTGAATCTCGACGCTCCGTGTGAGATCATACAGTTATGTGCTACTATTCCATTTGCTAAGAATGAATGTGTATTATCCACTTGAATATCATATACTTTATGAACTCCAGCAGGGCGTATATCTATTACTTTTAAATTCATTGTTGGAAGCCCTTCATAATCTCTTGATACGCCATATGGTTTTATATCTTCACATTCTTCGTGACAATATAATTCTTCAATTGTTTCCTCATCGTTTATATTTGGTTTATTAGTTTCTAATTTTAAAAACCAATCAATCGCTCCAATTTGCGTTAAATATTCTTCCGCAGTAGGAAATTTTGTATATGTAAACTTACCAAATTTTGTTCCTTTTATTAAATGATCTGTTATATCGTGACACGTTGGTATAGCATATTCATTAATAAGTGGTTCTATTTTTTTTAAATCATCGATTGCTTGAACAATTGCTTTTTTTGTTGAAACTATTTTATTAGGATTTTCTTTTTTAATTTTACTAAAATTTGTAATTTCATCCACACGATTTACTAGCCAATTATGTTGGCGAACAACTTCATTTCGTAATCGTTTATACGATACCCCTGCTTCTAATCGTTGAGATTTATGGCAACAATAACGAAAACCAATTTTTTCAGAAAATGGAATCAGTTCATTTATATCCAAATGAAGTGTTAATTGATAACTTTTTAAAGGATTATTTATTTTATTTTTGGATGATGTTGTTTCTTTCATATTTTGGATTGTAACATTATTTATATCAAACTTGCTTAGTAATTTTTTAATATCTTCCATCATAATTTTAAGCGATTCAAAATAATCAATTGTTCTGGTTTTAGAAAACGATATAGATGTCAATACATCACGTTTGCCTCTATGCATTCCCAAATGACACGTGTGTCCATCACCACCAAACACCCCCCCTAAAAACTCACGAACAATTGGTAGAGGACATGACTCGTCAAGAATAAACGCAGGTAACATAGCACTTTGTGTAACTTTTTTGCCAATAAGAATGCCGTCAATCTTAATAATATCATTTAATAAATCATTCGGCACTCTAAGACTATAATAATTATCATATGAATAGTTTTCTTGTTTTATTATACTAAAAAGGTTAATGTCGCTTACTATATTTTCTACGTCTATCATATGTCCCAAGTTTATTGTGCCATAATGTTTATTTCTTTCTCTCGAAAATGTTATGTTTCCGTCCATTATTAAATATCCTATCATTCTAGCAAATGCCAACGCTTTAAAATACTCATCTGTTGTATTTGTGGAAATTGTTCTATTGCCAAATTTAAAAGACCAATTATTACATTCTTTTATCTCTTCTTTAACATCTATAAGTGGATACACAACTCCCGTCTTTATTTTATCTAAGTTTACATTTAAATCAGACACTTTAGTCCATTTATTATCAGATGTAAGTAAATGATGGTTGGATGTACAAGATAATTTGCGTCCATCCTCAAACGTAACATCGTAACATTCTTTTTCACCTTTGTCTAAGAAATGAGTTTGGAGCGAAGGTATTAATTTATCGTGTTTTTCATCCCACCCCAATACATTTATACCGCAATCATTCATTTCTTCTATTTTAACACTCAATCCACAATTTAAGGTAATTGGAGTAGAATATCTAACACAATCCCTCTCCATTTCTCCGAACCTTAGACCACCATCACGCGATCGTCCTTCAGCAGGTTGTCTAGTGAGATTCACCATAGGTCCAATTGATCTGCTATGTGTTTTATCATTTACCATGTGTTTAAGTCTCTGGTAAAAGACAGGACCCATGAAAACACTACATTCAAATTGTTCGCCTGTTAATCCATCATACAACAATTCATTACCGTGTGCTTCATAGCCTAAATTTATCAATTGGTTACAAATATCTTTTAATTCAAATTGTCCAAATGATGTTCCGTCGCCAAATAATCCTAATTCAATAAGAACCTTTCCTAACACAGTTTCTTTTAATTGACCAATTGTCATACGAGATGGAATTGCGTGGGGATTAATAATAATATCAGGTTTTACTCCGGTGCTCGTAAAAGGCATATCACATTCTGGAATAATATTACCAATCGTCCCCTTTTGTCCATGTCTTGAACTAAATTTGTCACCAATTACTGGTTTTCTAACGGTTCTTAGACGAACTTTCGCAAAGTTGTATCCCTCACCGTTTCTATCTATGTAATTTTTATCAATATATGTTTCTTCACTAGTTCTATAAATTTTACTTTGGTCTTCGAATTTAATAACTTTAGTGTGATCATTACGATTTTCCTTAATTGGGGTTACTTTTGCTATAATAATATCACGATTCTCGACAAGTGTATTTTCTGGGATAACACCCTTGCTATTGACTTTATTGTAATTACCCATTTTCATACACTTTGTTTTTGTAGGGTCTGGCTTACATCTAATTTCTTCATCGCCATTAATTTTTTGTTTATCCTCATCTTTTTCTGTATGATAAATGGTTGTCATAAATAACCCTCTATCAATCGAGGCTTTATTAAATAGTAATGAGTCTTCCTGATTGTAACCTGTGTGTGTAGCAATTGCCACAATAATATTAGATCCAGAAGGCACTTTATTTAACTGAATCATGTTCATAATGCGGGTATCGACAAGAGGTCTAGTTGGATAGTTTAATACATACGCAGTTTTATCCATTCTATTTTCATAATTTGTTACATACACGCCCATCGCTTGCTTGGATTGCGCACACTGATATGTGTTTCTAGGTGATTGATTATGTTCTGGGAATGGAATACAAGATGCTAATATTCCAAAAATTGTGCTCGGATGAATCTCAGAGTGAGTGTATTTATAAATTTTATCAGTTTCAGCAATAATATCACTTGGCTTTGTGGCTATCATAGCCCAACTTTGTTCTTCTGGGTCTATATATTCTAAAACTGAATCATCGAGTTTACTGCTAGTCAGTAAATTATCCCACGTGAGTTCAGATTTTTGGATTTTACTTATTATACTATTTGTAATAAGGATATTTTTATCTTTAACTCGTAAAACCGGTCTTGACAATCTTCCGCTATCATTACATACTCTGATTTCTTTCATTTTGTAATCAAAGACAATAGATGTGTAAATATTAATAATGCCCTTATATTTTTTATCTTTTAAATTTAAATATAGTTCTTGGGGGTTGATTGTAATTCCGACCCAAGCACCGTTAATAAAGACCTTTACTTTTTGGTAAAAATCAAGACTTTTACTATTTTCATCATCAATATGAATTATATGAGGCATAATATATTCATAAAGTGGAAGTGAGTTTGAATAAATAGTAACGTGTGTTATGTAACTTAAATTTTTTACAATACCAACAGAAGCGCCTTCTGGAGTTTCAGCAGGACACAAAAACCCCCAAGAAGTGTTATGTAACTTACGTGGAGGGATTAATTTACCACTTTTGTCTGTTGGTGTAGAAATTCTTCTGGAATGACTTAAACTTGAAACATAAGTAAGTCTGCTAAGAACTTGCGCAACACCTACTTTGTTACTGTTTGTATGTTTTATACCAAAGTCACCAGTTGATAACGCTCTTTTTAACCCATTTTCAATAGTTGTGGATTTAATAATTTTATAAATATTTGTCAAATTAATGATATTTTCATAGTCATCTGTAGATTTCCATGAGCCGGTATTTATTTCACGAACAACTTGTTTTTCCATATCCTTTACAAGTTTGTTAAAATAATTTCTAAACAAGTTATTGAGAAGAGTTCCTGTTAAATCTACGCGCTTATTAACATATGAATCTCTATCATCACATTTTGTAATTTCAAATGACGCTTGTAGCACTCTATTTGTCATGTATCCAAGAAAGTATGTTTTTTGAACTATGTTGTGACAATGAGGATATAAATCGTTGTTCAATATATCCATAGTAAATTCAATCTTCTTTTTAATTCCCGTTTCTTTGTCCATATTAATTGGTGTAAACATGGCAAAACTTGTAATATATTTTATACAATCCTCCTTAGTCAAATGTTTATTTGCTTCTATTACAGATGCTTGTAAAGCATTAAGCATTTTTTTATTTTCCTCAGCACCTATATCTAAAATAATTTTATCACAAATTTCTTTGTCAGAAATAATACCTAATGCTCTAAAAACTATAAACAACGGAATTGGTTGCTTAACACGAGGTATTTGAACATGAATGCTGTTTCCAAAACCATTATTTTTAGAACTAATCATAATATTAATTTGTTTTGGTGAAATACATTTAAAATCAGGGACAGATTTTATTTCAGCCATCCAAGTATATTTTGTATTATTTTTTGAAACATTAAAACAATATACTCTGTTTTCGGCAGCACGTTCTTGTCCAAGAACAGTTTTTTCAGAACCATTAATAATAAAATACCCTCCAGCATCGAATTTACATTCTCCGGTATGCGTATTTTCTACATGTTTATATTGATTTAACACACAAATGTTAGACTTTAGCATGATTGGTAACTTACCAATATGAATTTTTGGTAAAGTTTTGTGAAATATTTGTGTGTTTTCCAATTCTTTGCCATTTCTAACTATATATTTTATATTAATATCAACTGTCATAGATGACGCATAAGTAAAGTTTCTGAGACGCGCTTCTTGGGGAAACATTAATTTTATTGCTCCGTTATTTTCGTGAATTTGCGGACGATAAATTTGGAAGTTGTCAAATGTAACATAAATTTCCAAAGAATATTTTTTATTATTAATATCATAATCCTGTTCCGATACTATATGAACAGGATTAAACATTTCGATCGTTTTAATAATTTGGTATCCAACAAAATTATTATACGATTCCAATTGATGTCTTACTAACCTTTCTAGATGCTGTCCTTTAAAATAAGACTCAATAATTGTCCATGGGGTTTCAATATATTGTTCATTTTCAATATCAAACATATCTTCGTTTTTAGATTCAATTTTGGAATTCATCGTGTGTTCTGTAGTTGTATTTGATATCATTTGTAGAGTTATTTTATATTTCAATTTATTTTTAAATTGTTTTATTATAAATTATGTATTGCGATAATATACGTATTTTCATTTTCTTTATTTTAATATGATATAATTAAAATAATTAAAATAATATAAACAATTTATACAATTAATTATATCATAAATGGGGACTTCAAAAAATAACAAAAAAAGATATAATTATACAAATGTTAGTAATATACATAAATATAATAACTTTTTAATAAATTTGGACAAAAAATCACAAGAAATAGAGACGAAAAAATTTTTTGATGATAATAAAAATAACTATAATTGTAAAGATGATTGTAAAAAAGGATGTAATGACAATACAAATACAATTTCAAAAGAGTTACCACAACCAGATTTTAAATCCCTGTTTTTAACAGGATCGAGAGGTTATGATTTATCGTCACTTCAGTTAGAAAATAGAAACCCGAATAAATATTTAGAGATAGCAAACAAAAGTAAACAACCCAGATTATCTTTAAAACTCCCCCCGACAGGTGGTTTTTTTTCGCAATTCGATTCATTATGGGGTGATACGCAAAAAAATATGAATACCCCTTTAGAAAAAAAAGAAATACAGCCAACACAATCAATTAATATTAACGCAACCGTTCAAAATATAGATGATATTTTGAAATTAACTGAAGACTATAAAGATGACCCGTTAATTAAGTATAATATTAATATGAAAGCATTACACGATATTAAAACACCTTTATTAGAATTAAAAAATATGATTGGAATGAAAGAGTTAAAATCCAATATTGTAGACCAAATATTGTATTTTGTTCAAGGACTTCACACGAATAAGGATAACAATAGTGACTTTATGCATACTGTTATTTATGGACCACCAGGAACTGGGAAAACAGAAATAGCAAAAATTATGGGGAAAATATACAGCAAAATAGGAATATTAAAAAAAGGGACGTTCAAAAAAGTTACTAGAAGTGATCTTATTGCTGGATATTTGGGACAAACTGCTATTAAAACAAAGGATGTCATAAACGAATGTTTAGGTGGTGTTTTATTCATAGATGAAGCATATGCTTTAGGAAATAGTGAAAAAAGAGACAGTTTTTCAAAAGAATGTATTGACACATTATGTGAAGCATTAAGTGATAATAAAGAAAATCTAATGGTGATTATTGCTGGTTATGAAAACGAATTAAACGATTGCTTTTTTAATTACAATCAAGGACTAGATTCAAGATTCGTATGGAGATTTAAAACAGATGAATATAAAGCAGACGATTTATTTAAAATATTTATTAAAAAAGTAAATGATATTGGGTGGATAATACACGAAGAATCAAAAATAAGTGTAGAATGGTTTAAAAAAAATATAGATTATTTTAAATTTTATGGACGAGATATTGAAACATTTTTATCCAAAGCAAAAATAGCACATAGCAGAAGGGTTTTTTGTAAAAGCGAAGATGAAAAGAGAAAACTTACTGTTAATGATTTAGATAAAGGATTAGAAATGTTTTTAAAAAATGAAAACGTTAAAAGTAGAAAAGAAAAGGAAGAAATGAAAAGAATTATGAATAGTCTTTATGTTTAATTGTTTTATAATTAATTTTGTTATGTGTTAATAATAGTTGTTTTTTATTTTATGTTATAATAATGTCAAATAAAAAAATAGAAATTAATCCAGCGTTATTTAGCATAGGTAAATCAGCAAAAACAAAAAAAAATAGAGAGAAAAAAACGAAACCAATTACAACACCTTTAATATCACCAAATGTTCTTAAAAATAAATTGTTAAAAAGGATTAAAGAATATAAAAACAAAGAAACTGAAAATTTAGAAAATAATACAAAAAAAATAGCAGAAGGATTTGTAACTGATAAAATTAATATTAAAAACAAAAATATGAATAGTAAAGATAATGAATTAACAAAATATACTGATGAATTTAATGAGTCGATAGAGTATTTACAAAGCATTTCACAATTGAAAAAAATAAATAACGAAAAAAATATTTATAACAAGCAACAAGAAAAAATTAGAAATGATCTTCAACAAAAAACCTTAAGGAAACCATTAAATTATGTTGGCTCAGGAAGTAATCAATTTGTTAATTTAGAATTACCTGATGAATTAAGAGAACCTTTAATCAGTGTAAGCACAGAACAATTATACATAAATCCACAACCAATTAAACTAAATATAATAAATGACAATATTCCTTATGGCATTTTAAAAGGTGGCTTAAAACCAACTTTTCGTGAATGGAATAAAACACAAAAGATACATGTTGACAACCCAAACCAATCTTTAGTTGTTAATACGCAAGCACAAATAAATAATCCTGATATTGAACGTGAATATAGACTTAATATGTTAAAGGAAAAAATGAAATATAAAAAATTAACAAATCAAAATTTAGTTATACCTAAGCCTATAAGTAATGAAACCATAACACAACCAAATAATTATGATAGTGACTTTGATAAATTAATTATGAGTAAAAATTTAATAAATAGACCAACAACACAAATACAATCCCAACCACAAATTATAAATAATAGTCTACAAAGTAATTTAAATCAATCAAATAGTAGTTCTTTAATAAAAAACAACATATTACCAAACAATACAACCCCACTTAACATTAATAATATTAATACAGAACAAGGAAAAATGTCTGGTGGAATTAAAAGAATAATAAAACGAACTGTGCATAAAAAATATACACTCGGTAAATCAAAAATACAAAAAACTGTTGCTGTTTTATTAAAAGATAATCAAACTAGAAAAAAAGTGTTACAAGCGTGTAGGGATTTAAAGAAAAAACCAATTAGTGACGTAAAAAAATATTTAAGAGAGCATAATTTAATTAAAATTGGAAGTAATGCTCCAACAGATGTTATTAGAAAATTATATGAATCCGCGATGTTAGCAGGAGAAGTTACAAATAATAATAAAGATACACTTTTACATAACTTTATAAAAAATGACGAAAGTCTATAAATTTAATTATTAAACAACCCTATTTGGGTTTAATAATAACATATATAAATCATAATATTTTAAGGCATTAATTGTGAATAAAATATAATATTTCGTTAAATTAATATGGAAACTACAAAAAATAGAATGAGTTCTTTTGAAGAAAAGTTTTTTAATAAATTAAAAAACTATTTAGATACCAAATTATATTATTATGGAAGCATACAGCGAAATGACTATTTTCCTAATTCAAGCGATATAGATGTAGATATTTTTACAGATAATGAACAAAGCACTATAACAAAACTCCAAAATTTTTTAAGCATAGAAAGAAGCGAATTTAAAAAGTTTGTATATAGACTACACAGAACAAATAAAGTTGTATATGGTTATAAAGTAAAATATAGGGATACAGAACATAATTTTTCGAGTGAATTTGCGATTTATAATGAAAAAGATAAGGATAACGTTTTAAAGGAGCACATATCAAAAATTGAGTTGCCTATTTATGTAGCCATTTTATTATATATATTAAAATTTTTATACTATAAACTTCAAATAATGCCAAAAGAAACATATTATTATTTTAAAAAACTATTCATGAATTATTTTGTTGAAGGTGAAGATACAGAGTATGTAATAATTGGCTAATTTTTAATTTTGTATAAATTATGTGTATATATTATTGACTTTATAAAATATAATATTTACAATACAATTTAAAGAATTATATATAATATAATAAGCGAATGGCATTGATTAACGAATACTTTGAACTAACTAAAAAATATCAAAATGATTATGGCGAACAAACAATACTTTTAATGCAAGTTGGTTCTTTTTTTGAAGTATATGGTATTTTCAATAAAAAAACAAATACTATAACAGGAAGTAAAATAACCGATTTTTCACAAATATGCGAACTAAATGTAGTAGAAAAAAATACGTGTGTAGGCAAAGACAACGTTATAATGGCTGGATTTAAAGATTTTCAAATTGAAAAATATATTAAAAAAATACAAGATTCTGGCTTCTCTTGTGTGGTATATGTTCAAGATGAAGCAGCAAAAAATACAACTAGAAGTCTTGCTGGCATTTTTTCTCCAGGAACATATTTTTCAAATGAATCTACTAGTTTAACGAACAATTTAATTTGTATTTGGATAGAATTAATAAACAATAAAATGCTTTTAAAAGGAAAATATGTTGTCGTTGGAGTTGCTAATATTGATATATATACAGGAAAAACAAGTATATTTCAGTTTAAAGAAACTTACATAAATAATCCTACTACATATGATGAGTTAGAACGTTATATTTCTATTTATAATCCAAACGAGGTAATAATTATATCAAATTTAACAGAAGGGGAAATTGATGATGTTATTAATTATACAAATATACGATGTAATTCAATACATAAAATTGATACATCTGAAAATAATGAAAAAACAAGCCAATTCATTTTACGTGCGAAAAATTGTGAAAAACAAAACTATCAAAAGGAGATTTTAAATAAATTTTACAAAATAGATGATTATGACGTTTTTGTTCAAAACTTTTATGAAAATAACATCGCAACACAGGCATTTTGTTTTTTATTAGATTTTGTTTATCAACATAATCCAAATCTTGTTCTTAAAATAAGCGAACCCATTTTTGAAAATTGTTCTGAAAGGCTGATTCTTGCGAATCATTCCTTAAAACAATTAAATGTTATAGACGACTATAGTTACACAGGTAAATATTCATCTGTTTTAAAATTGTTAAATGGTTGTTTAACACCTATGGGTAAAAGAAAATTCGCTCATATGTTTTTAAATCCTACTACGAATATTTCTTACTTACAAAGAGAATATGATATAACAGAATATATGATAAATACAAATGAAAAGTATAATGATTATTTAAAAACAAACTTGTCTAGCATTAAAGACATTTCAAAATTCGAGAGACAGGTTTTCTTAAAAAAGATAACACCTAAAATGTTTTACAATTTATATAAAAATATCGTGTTAATTAGAGAAATATACAACAAAATAATAACTGATAAAACTATAAAAGAGTATTTACAAATATATGAATCTAATATCTTAGATATTGACGAATATTGTAGTAATATATTGACATTTATAAACGATAATATAGAAATAGAATTGGCAAAAGATATAGATAATATACAAAATTTTGAATTAAATTTTATTAAAAAGGGTGTTGATAATGACCTCGATATTAAAACAAAATTGCTCAACGATTCTGAATCAAAATTGGAATCAATTAGAAATTATCTAAATAGTCTTATTAAGGATAAAGGTAAAACTACTGATTTTATTAAAATACATGAAACAGAAAAAAATAATTTTGGGTTAATATGTACGAATAGAAGATGTAAAATATTAGAATCGACGTTGCCTGCAAAACCAAATGTTATGAATCTAAAATTAAACAACTATGATAACGGTGAAACATTTGAGTTTACTATCTCAAATAAAACATTTGAATTTCCCAAACAAAGTGCTTCAAATAATTTTATTACAGACAGTCAAATAAACGGAGTATGTAAAACAATTACATCTACAAAAATATCATTAAAAGACATAATTACTTTAGTATTTAATAAATTTGTGGAAAAATTTGAAAATTTTCAAAATCAAATAAAAAGTATCATTAATTTTGTAACGTTAATAGATGTAGTTTACGCCAAAAGTAGTATAGCAAAAAAGTATAATTACTGTAAGCCTACTATTGTAGAGGCAAATAAATCATTCGTTAATGCTAAAGGGTTGCGTCATTGTTTGATTGAACATATTCAAACGAATGAAATTTACGTATCAAATGATATCACATTAGGTAACGGAAGTATAAATGGTGTATTACTTTATGGAACAAATGCTGTTGGTAAGACTAGTTTTATAAGAGCAATAGGCATTTCTATTATAATGGCTCAATCAGGACTATATGTTCCAAGCACAGAGTTTATTTATAAACCATATAATTATATTTTTACCAGAATTTTAGGTAATGATAATATTTTTAAAGGTCTCTCTACTTTTGCTGTTGAAATGTCTGAATTAAGAACTATATTACGTTTAGCAGACAAAAATAGTTTAATTTTAGGTGATGAATTATGCTCAGGAACGGAAAATACATCAGCAGTAAGTATTTTTGTAGCAGGCATACAAAAATTACACGAAGCAAATAGTAGTTTTATTTTTGCTACGCATTTACACGAAATAGTAAATTTTGATGAAATTTCTAATTTAGACACACTTGTATTAAAGCATATGGAAGTAATTTATGATAGAGAGAAAGATATGTTAATTTATGACAGAAAATTAAAAGATGGTCCTGGAACTAGTATGTATGGATTGGAAGTTTGTAAATCGTTAAGTTTACCAAAAGACTTTTTGGAAGCGGCTTATAACATACGTATGAAATATCATCCGGAGTCTAGTAGTTTGCTTTCTCTCAAAACATCTCATTTCAATTCCAAAAAAATTATGGGTCTTTGTGAAAAGTGTGGTAAAAATATGGGAAAGGAGGTTCATCATTTACAACATCAACAAGACGCAAATGATGACGGGACTATAACAAGCGCAAACAACATATTTCATAAAAATAATTTGGCTAATTTAATGACTTTATGCGAAGAATGTCATGATGATTTTCATAAAAAAACAGCAAAACATAAAAAAGTTAAAACAACAAAGGGTTATAAAATACAAGAGATTTAATATCTTCTAGTTCCGGGTCTACGTCTTCCACCACGACGTTTTCTGGAGACCATACTAACACCCTTTTGAAGACCCATTTCTACATCAGATACACCTCTTTTAACACCTTTAGCACCGACATTAAAGCCTGTTGCTAGAACACCATAAACATCAGAAACCCCTCTTTTAACAAAAGGGGTAGTTTTTAACGCAACATTTGTCGCTTTTGAGCCGACCTTATTTAATCCAGATGCTACCGCAGGGAGTGCCTTTGATGTAACATTTTTAACCTTTTTCAAAAAACCTCTTTTATGAGATTTAGATTTACGCATTTTTGACATATTATATACATATATACATATAAAATATTTACTTAATTTATAATAAAAATATGGATTTTTCAGATAAAACCTTTATTCTAAATGTTTTTGTATTTGTATTAATATTTTTTATTATAATAATAATTTTAGATATAACAGGTATAAATCTAAATCAAAAAGAACCTCCGCAAAAACTTTTAAAAACTGTAACAGTTGAAACTATGAACAATTTAAAACTTCCAACAATGGATAAACATGATGATTTTTGTAAAGGTCATATTGGGTCTACAGATAAATTAGAAACATCGTGTAATAATTTAACAAACAGCAATTGTAATGAAGTATCATGTTGTGTAAATTTAAATGGTAACAAATGTGTAGCAGGTAATGAAAGAGGACCTATATATAAAACGGAAAAAACAGGCGATAAAATTAACGTGGATTATTATTATTACAAAAATAAATGTTATGGAAATTGTTCTACAAAACAAAAATAAAACAAAAATAAAATATATAAATATTATTTAATGTCTGTTGCTTTAATCACTATAGGGTCTTTATTACGTATCACTTTACATAAACCACACGTATTACACGTATATATTATTACAGAAGTTGTATCCAATATTTCGGCTGCTTCGCCAAAAACTAATTGACCTATTCCAGAACGCACTTTTGATTTATCAAAAGCACCAATAGTTTCATTATAATTATTACTTTTACAAATTTCACAAGTAATTTCAGTATCATTATAACTTAATTTTACATTTTTATCATTTGCGAAAGTTTTACCACCACTTTGCTTTCTTTTTTTTTGTGTTTTTCCTGCTTTGAAGTTACGATTTTTTACCATTATATTATATTATATTATATTATATTATATAATGGTAAAAACAAATAATTATATTAATTTAGTTATTTTAACAGACGCATCTTGAGATAAGTGTGATACAATTATATTATTATTATAATCCTCTAAATAAAAAACTTCTTTTATTCCGCATGATGCTATTGCTCTAAAACAATTTATACAGGGATAATGAGTTATATAAATTATACTTTTATCTAAAGAAACACCCCTTTTCGCACAATCGGTTATTGCGTTAATTTCACTATGTATAATTGATTGTTCGTGACCATCTTCAAGACGACTAGTATGTGGAGCCCCTGAAATATATCCATTATATCCCATCGAAATAACTCTATTTTCTTTAACAATTACACTTCCAACTTGAAGTCTTTTACAAGGTGATCTACATGAAGCAAGAACAGCAGTGGACATAAAATATTCATGCCAATTCAATCTCTCTTGGTTCATTTTTTTTATATCTTGTATTTTTGAAAGCATATATGTTATATAAATATATGCTTTAAATTATTATATAAAAATAAAAACTATAAATAAAAAATTGATTTAGAAATGAAATAATATAAGAATTATATATATAACTACTATAGAATGATAATTCCAATTAAATGTTTTACGTGTGGTATGGTTCTTGCTAATAAATATAGATACTTTTGCGAAGAAGTTCGTAAAAGAAAGTTGGCAAAAAAACTGAATACATCCGAAGAAAGTCCAGATATAGAAAAAGTATTATATTTAACAAAACAATTTCACGATAAAACGCCTGAAGGTGAGGTATTAGATGAATTAGGATTAAATAAAATGTGTTGTAGAACAAAAATACTAACTCACGTGGATATTGAATAATTTCTTAACATATAATATAATGCCAGGTAGTAAAAAACGTTCTACACATAGAAATAAAAAGAATCGCGGACAAAAACTTTATAGAATGAAGGGTTGTTCAACAAAAAAACATTTAGGTGGTGCTAGTTTAGCACAAACAAATTTAACAAATTCAAACGTTTATCCAAATCAAGGTCCTAGTGTTGTAGCTCCAAGCACATTAAATCCACAAGTACAAAGTGGTGGTAATTGTGGATGCGGTGGAAATTTACCACTTCAATCAGGAGGATCAGGTATGCCTTATTACGGAGGTGTTACAGGTAACGCATGGTATGGAGGAAATACATCGAGTTGGCCAGGTGGAAATAATGTAAGCAGTGGAGGAAACCATTTTCCTATAAATAATTATAAATATGATATATCTAGAGAGACTACCGTTTCAGGAGCAAACAAACCTTTTTTGCGTGGTGGACGTAAAAGAGGAACCAGAAGGGGAAGAGGAAAAGTAATGAAAGGTGGTATTAACTTGTCAAATACAATTGGACAGGATTTTGTTAATTTAGCAAGACAAGGAATAAGTGGTGTTGGCAATATGTTTAATTCCTATAACGGGTATGCGCATTCTCCTAGTCCTATGCCCTGGAGAAATCAATTACCAAACACATTAACTTCTAATGCTTTAAAAATAATGAAAATATAATTTTTTCTCATTATAAATTATAATGGCATTCATAAAAAGTTTTAAAGATTTGTGTACTCCTTCATTAGTATATTTTGTATTATCAATTGGTGGTATTTTAATGATATTGTTTCAAAATTTAGGTAATACAGGCACATATAATGTAGGATCTTTTAGCTGTATTGTTCCAAATACAACCGTAGTTTTTATTTTTAAAATAATATATGTGCTTTTCTGGACTTGGGTTCTCAATTTAATTTGTAAAGATGGACATTCAGAAATATCTTGGTTGCTAGTTTTATTCCCATTTCTATTAATGTTTGTTATTATAGGTTTAATAATGATAAATCAATAAGTTTTTTAATATAAATATATATTAATTATATTAAATGAAAACAAAAAATGGATTTTCTTATGAAAAAAATGGCTGGACATATCTTTCTATTTACGGAACACCCAAAGAAAGAGGTTACGCGCACGGTTATCTGTGCGCAAAACAATTTAAAGAAATCCAAAAAATGTTAGAGTTTTTTATTCAAGAATCATATGGTGAATCTTGGGATTTTTTTATTAAAAAAATAAACGACGATTTTAAATCAATTACTCAAACAAATTTTTCAGAACTTTACGAGGAAATGGTTGGAATAACAGAAGGTTGTAATGCGAATGGAACCGCCACTACTATAGACGAAATAATTGCGTGGAATTTTTATTATTCGATTCCATATTGGTATAGTTCTATATCAAGTTCAAGTGGAGCAAGAGAAGGAGGCTCTAAAGACAGGTGTAGTGCTTTTATAGCCGTAGGAGATTGGACTCAAGATGGAAAAATTGTTGTAACTCACAATTCTTTTTGTGACTTTGTAGATGGTCAATATTCTAATGTCATTCTAGATTTAAATCCAGAAAAAGGAAATAGGTTTATGATGCAAACATGCCCTTGTTGGGTATGGAGTGGTTCTGATTTTTTTGTTACATCTAAAGGTATTGTTGGAACAGAAACTACGATTGGTGGTTTTGATAAATACAGCAAAAAATGGCCAATCGGGTATAGAATTAGAAAGGCGATGCAATATGGTAATACACTAGACGATTATGTTGAAATACTTTTAAAAGAAAATAGTGGAGATTACGCTAACTCTTGGTTGTTTGGGGATACAAATACAAATGAAATTATGAGGTTAGAACTTGGATTAGAATATCATAATGTAGAGAGAACAAAGAATGGTTTTTTTATTGGCTTTAATGCTCCATATGATTCTAAAATTCGTAATATTGAATGTTCTACATCTGGATTTTATGATATTAGAAGACATCAAGGAGCAAGAAAAGTTCGTTTAAGCGATTTAATGGATAAATATAAGGGAAAATTGAATATAGAGTTAGCTAAACAAATAATATCTGACCATTATGATGTTTATCTCTTGAAAGATAATAATCCTTGTTCCAGAACAATTTGTTCTCATTATGATTTGGATCCACGCGAATATATGTCTCAACCAAATAGACCTGTTCCATTTGCTCCTCATGGCGCGGTAGATGGAATAGTGGCTGATACTAATTTAATAAAAAATATGTCTTTTATATCTCGTTGGGGGAATTCTTGTGGAACCCCTTTTATAAAAGATGACTACTGTAAAAAACATCGTCAATGGGAAAATTTTGCCCCTTATTTAAAAGATAGATTGTCTCAGCCGTGGACAGAGTTTTCTATAACAAAAAAAATGGCAAAGTCAAGACCGTTGTTTTCAAAAAAAAATAAGGCGACAAATAGTAAAACAAAAAAAAATAAAGATAACTAGTTATTGTAAATTTCTTCAATATTTTTTAATAAATTTACATTTTTTTCGTGTTGTTCTGAATACATTCTTTTATAATATTTATAAGGATTATTTAATATTACTAGTAAATTTTGAATATCAACATTAATATTACCAGATAACAATAATACATCATTAAAATACTTATGAATATTTCGACAACCAAAATAAATGGGAGAACAATTAAACATAATAGGTGTTATAATTTTTTCTGAAAAATAATGATTTGAATTAAAATTTTCAATTGATATTGTATATAAATAATCTTCATAAGGTTCTGAATTTATAAACTCGCCTTTTACAAAACTAGATTTGTTTATATATTCGTAACTACCTCTGCCGTAAATGTGTATAGGTAGTTTGTATTCTATAATTTTTTTTACTAATTCATGACGATACACATGTCCTGGAGCATATTTTTTATTACTTAACACTATAGACATTACTTTGTTTTTACTTGTTATTTCTTTTGGTGGGCGAACAAACCACATATAACCAAAATACTCAAGAAAAGGTTCAGGTAGTTCACGTTTATCTCCAATAAAATATTTGTTAATGTTTTTTGTTGCGTATTCAATAAAGGGTTCATCTATTTGTAAAAAGTCATATGGCTCACACGCTAATCCTATTACATTTTCTTTTGGTATATTTAAAAAAGGAGTTGCTTTATTAAGAATAATAGCATGTGTAAAATCATCTTCTTCTGTAATATAAATTTTTTTATCTTTTCCATAAAATTCTAGTGATAACGCATTACAACATAATTCAAATTCTTTTTTACAAAAAGGACTATCGCAAAAATCTGAAAAACATTTAATTTTTATCATTATTATAAAAAATAAGTGATTTTGTTTTTAACTTTAATTATAGTTATAATATTTATAATTATAGTTATAATAATATATTAAATTATATTTTAAAAAAATATGATTATTATAATATAAAATGGAGAATATATCTTGGAAATTAATAGATAAATATTTTACAGAAAATCCAAATAATTTAGTGGCTCATCATTTAGAATCATATAATGATTTTTTTGAAAATGGTATAAATCGTATCTTTCGTGAAAATAATCCAATCAGATTTATAGAACGTGAAGATGAAGAGCAAAAATCTGGATCAAGAAACGAATGCTTATTATATTTAGGTGGTAAAGATGGAACTAAAATTTATTTTGGTAAGCCAATTATTTACGATGATCATCATTTACATTATATGTACCCTAATGACGCAAGACTCAGGAATATGACTTATGGAACTACTATACATTATGATGTAGATGTTGAATTTATTTATTATGAAGGAGATGAAAAAAAAGAAAAAACAATTACTTTAGATAAGATATACTTAGGGCGTTTCCCTATTATGCTTCAATCAAATTTGTGTATATTAAATGGTCTCTCAAAAGAAGTAAAATTTAATATGGGTGAATGCCGTAATGATTATGGAGGGTATTTTATTATTGATGGAAAAGAAAAAATTATAATACCACAAGAAACTTTTGCTGATAATATGTTATATGTTAGAGAGAACAAGTCAGATGATATATATAGTTATTCCGCTGAAATAAGGTCTGTTTCTGAAGACACATCTAAACCGATTAGAACTAGTGCTGTAAAAATAGTTGCTCCTTCTCCTTCTCTCTCTAATAATCAAATTGTAGTCTTGGTTCCTAATGTAAAAAAGCCAGTTCCACTTTTTATTCTTATGCGTGCGTTAGGTGTAATATCAGATAAAGACATCATAAAAACGTGTCTTCTTGATTTAGAAATAAATAGTTCATATGTTGATATGTTTATTCCATCTGTTCATGATGCTAATAAAATATTTAATCAGACAAATGCTTTACAATATATTGCCTCTTTTACAAAAAGAGGAACCGTTTCTGGTGTATTAGAAATTTTATCTGATTATTTTTTACCACACGTGGGTGAATTAAACTTTTTAGAAAAGGCATATTTTGTAGGATTGATGGTTTTTAAAATATTAAAGGTTGCGTCAAAACAAGAAAAACCGACAGACCGTGATAATTTTCGTTTTAAAAGAATCGAACAAACTGGAACACTTATTTATGAATTATTTCGTGAATATTATTTAATTCAAAAGAGAGACTTAGGTCAAAAAATAGATATTGAGTATTATTATCACAAAGTAAAGTATCAAAATGATTTTTCAAATCTTATTGAGTTAAATGTAGATAATTTTTTTAAAGAAAGAATTGTTGAAAAGGGTTTTAGAAAGGGATTTAAAGGTAACTGGGGTTCAGAAGAACGCACAAAACGTCTAGGTGCTGTTCAAGACTTAAATAGATTGAGTTGGTATACATTTATTTCTCATTTACGCAAAATAAATTTACCTTTAGATGCTAGTGCCAAAGTTGTAGGACCTCGTTTATTGAATAGTTCTCAGTGGGGGTTAATTGACCCAATAGATACACCAGATGGTGGTAATATTGGTCTTCATAAACATATGGCAATTGCTACATATATTACTAGTGGAACATCGGCATATCCAATTATTAAATGGTTAAGGTCAAATACACCATTAAAAATTGTTTTAGAATGTTCTCCCGAGTATTTGGCACATAGTTCAAAAGTATTTGTAAATAGTAGATGGATTGGTGTTATCGATTCACCTATACAACTAGTTAATATGTTAAAATTATATAGAAGAAATGGTATTATTCCAGTTTTTACTAGTATATCTTTTGATTATGAGCATAATGAAGTTAATATTTTTACTGATTCTGGTAGATTAACAAGACCAATATATTATATAGAACACGGTAAGGAGAGTTTTAATAGAAGAGAAATTATCGATTTGATTAATAAAAATAAAATTACGTGGCAACAAATAGTATCTGGAACAAAAGAGAAGGCTGATCAAAAGTATCATTTTAAAACAAATAAATTATATGAATTAAGCGAATTATATCCAGATATAAGTAAAGGTCCTGAAGATACGTTATTTAATGTTTTAGAAAAAAATAAATCAGTTATAGATTATCTTGATACGACAGAGGAAGAAAGTGCGTTAATCGCAATCACAACGAATGACTTAGCAAAAAACAAATATTATACTCATATTGAAATTGATCCTTCTTTAATTTTGGGAGTTATGGGAAATTTGATTATTTATCCAGAACATAATCCTGTAACCAGAAATTCATTTTCTTGTGGTCAAAGTAAACAGGCTGTTTCTGTGTATCATTCTAATTATCAAATGCGAATTGATAAAATGGGGGTTGTATTAAATTATGGAGAGATTCCGTTAATTAAATCACGATATTTGGAATATATAAATAATGAAGAACAACCATATGGAGTAAACGCAATAGTTGCTATTATGGCTTACACCGGTTATAATGTAGAAGATGCTATTTTAATTAATGAAGCGTCAATAGCAAGAGGTATTTTTAGAACAACTTATTATTCTATGTATGAAGCACGTGAAGAAAGTTCTAGTGTTTCTGGTATGGTAAATTCAAGATTCGCAAATATTGAAAAGAATAATGTTATTGGTAAAAAACCAGGATACGATTACAGTCTTTTAGATGATCACGGTATCGTTAAAGAAAATACGCCTTTAGATGATAAAGCTATTTTAATAGGTAAAATTAATTCCAATTTGGAAAATAAAGATTTATGGATAGACGATTCAGTTAAAACAAAAAAAGGCCAATTAGGTTTTGTTGATAAATCATTTATTACTCAAGGTGAAGAGGGATTTAATATAGCTAAAGTAAGAATTCGTGAAGAGCGTCTTCCTGCGATTGGAGACAAGATGGCTTCACGTGCTGGTCAAAAGGGAACTCTTGGTCTTATTATACCTGAATCTGACATGCCTTTCACTCCTGACGGGATTCGTCCAGATTTAATAATAAATCCACACGCAATACCATCACGTATGACAATTGGTCAAATAGTTGAGTCTATGTTTGGAAAAGCTTGTTCTAGTTATGGTACTTTTGGAGATTGTACAGCATTTCAAGTTAAAGGCTCAAATTATAAAGAATATGGAACTTTATTAACAAATGTTGGGTTTCATTCAAGTGGAAATCAAATTTTATACAACGGAATGACAGGAGAACAAATTAGTTCTGATATATATATCGGTCCAACATATTATATGCGTTTAAAACACATGGTAAAGGATAAGATTAATTATCGTGCGAGAGGACCCAATACAGTTTTAACAAGACAACCTGTTCAAGGTCGAGCGAATGATGGTGGTCTACGTATAGGTGAGATGGAACGTGATGGTGTTTTAGCACACGGTATGTCGTATTTTTTAAATGAATCTTTCATGATAAGAGGTGAAAAAGATGAGTATCATATAGCAATTTGTAATAAAACAGGTGCTCTTGCTGTATATAATGAATCCAGAAATATATTTGTAAGTCCTTTTGCTGATGGTCCTATTCAATTCAATAAAAATACAGATGACACTATGAATATTAAAAATATATCTAGGTTTGGTAGATCTTTTAGTATAGTAAGAGTCCCATATTCTTTTAAACTATTAATGCAAGAATTAGAAGCGATGAATATTCAAATGCGAATTATTACTGATGAAAATGTAGATAAATTGCTTGGCATGAGTTATTCTGACAATATTCAAAAACTATTAAAAACAGATAGTGTTAATTTACAAGAAGTAATACAAAAATATACTAGTGAAATAAATAATATTTTAAGAACTGGTTCAGAACAAAGATTTCAAAATATAGCAGAATCCCCTGAAATACCTACACCAATAGAAAATGCTAATGTAGAGCCTGAACTTTCTCTCTTACAACCAGGATCAGATTCTAATTTGTCTCCTCAATATCCTGATGTTTCGCCTGCCTACGCTCCTCCAACGCCTAACAGTAGTCAAGTTGGATCACCAGGTTATGTGCCAGGTTCTCCAGGTTATGCTCCTTCATCACCTGCTTATTATCCTAAATCACCAAATACTCCACCAAATAGTCAAGGTTCAATTCCAGTTGTAAATTTACAACCAATACAAAATCAATCACCGCAAAATATACAACAATCTCCAAATATTGTCTTAGCATCGCCTTTTGTGCAAGGGGTAGGAACTTCACCAATTATTATTCAACAACCCTTTGTAACTGCTCTTCCTTCACAACAAAATTCACCTAGTCAAATTATATTACCACAACAAGGTACTACTCCTAGTTCGAGTCCTCCATTAGAATCCATATTAAATGTAGAAGAAGCAAAAATGGATAATAATCCCCAAGATAAGTCTGAATCCTCATCTGAAAACGCAGAAAAAAAGGTAGCATTTAATGTTGCTTCGGATTCAGGAGATAATAATTCCAGTTCTAATTCTAATACTACTAAAAAAATAACTTTATAATAAAAATAAAAATGAAATAAAAATATATAACTATGAATATATTATAATACAATATGGCAACCCAAAACCAAAGTAGTTTGATTTCCTCTATCCATAAATCTAGAACAATTGTTCTTCAACTTATGAAAAAACAAGGTTATAATGTAGATGATTATTCTAACTTTTCAGTGAATGAAGTTAATTCTATGAAGTTAAATAATCAATTAGATATGCTTCTAGAAATGAAAGAAGAAGATCCTGTTACAAAAAGAAAAAATAAAATATATATTAGGTATTATTTAGCAAAAACAATTCGTCAAGTTAATATTCAAGATATGATAGATGACTTGTTTAGTTTAGAACAAATTTTAACAAAGGATGATACATTATTTATAATTACAAAAGATGACATGAATGATACACTAATCGCCGATTTAAAACACTTTTGGGAAAAAGATGGAATATTTATTGTTATACAAAGCATCAAGAGACTACAATATAATATTTTAGAACACTCTCTTGTTCCGGAACATAGAGTAATTTCAGATTTGGAGGTTGTAGAAGTAATGAAAAAATATAATATTGCCGACAAAATATTGTTTCCAGATATTTCTCGGTTCGATCCAGTAGCACAGGTAATTGGATTACGACCAGGTAAAGTATGTCATATTTTAAGGCCAAGTAAAACTGCTATTGTAGCGGATTATTATAGAGTTTGTTTATAAATTAATATAATTATAAAGTATTTTAAAGAATATCATAAGTAGTATATATGGAATTTGAAGAACCCCAAAGTCATGGTTTTACAATTTATACAAAAAGCGGATGTAAAAATTGTACAAAGGTTAAAAATTTATTAGATGAAAAAAAGATACCTAATGTAAAGGTATGTTGTGATGAATATATTATAGAAGATAAAGCAAACTTTGTTGCTTTTATTATAAGTAAAACAAAAGAAGAAATGGTATTATTTCCAATAGTTTTTAATAATGGTCTTTTTGTTGGGGGGTATTCTGAAACGAAAGACTTAATAGATAAAGCGCTTTGTTTTGAAGAATCACTTGAATTTTAAAATTATTTTTTTCTTATTATTCTTCGTTATTTTTTAAATTTTGAAGGATTGATACTAAAAATATTATAAATCTAGCAAATAGGTAATCATGAACATTTTGCGAACATAAAGATATGTCTGTATATCCCCAAAATAACACACATCCTAATATTAACCATGATGTTCCAAAAAGTGCATTTATCCACGTAAAAAATTTCAGAAACACATACAAATCAGACTTTTTATCAGGTTGATAAAAATTTAAATCCAATATTAATATACTAAAATCGGCGATACCTATAAATATTAAATTAATAATACCACTTGCTAACAAATAAGAATGAAGTGTTATGTTTAAATTATGGTCTTTTTGACTTTGATTTACGCATGTTGTATCTGTGGAAGCATAGTAAATATCACATATAGCAAAAGGTGAATATATTGCCGTAAACATAAAAATAATAAATATTTTGGCATAACATACATCACTAATAGTATCATTCTTTTTAATTAAAACATTAATTTCTTCTTTTTTCGCAATTTGTGCTTCCATATTATTTAATTCACTAGTATATTGCTGTTGGGTTGTCTCTCTACTTATTTCCATTATTCTCTTGTTATGATATTGTAAGGATTCTTTAAATTAATTTGTAATATATATTAGATGGTTAGTATTGAACAATATATAAATTAACTAATATATATTAATTTACTAATATATATTAATATGGATATACAAGAAGTACCTAATGACAATTCACACGAATTGCCAAAAGCATCCTATTATAAAAACCAATTAAATAACTTAATCGAACAAATGCCATCAGTTTTAGACGATTTTCAACAATATTATGTATTTACAAATACAACTCCATCATCTGTTGAGTATCAGAACATGTATCAAAACATTTTGAATAATATTTCTACTATAAATTCACAAGTTTTCACAATTACAAATGAAATAGAAAAAAATACACAAACTATTAATTCGGAATTACAAAAATTTAATGAACAAATTAAAGAGGGGAAAAAAGAAAACAAATTACTTAAAAAAAAATTAGGACTAACTGATAATAGAATTGACGACTCAGAACAATTAATTGAAGATTATAAAGAAATGTATAATTTAACATATTTGAAAAATTTTAATAAAATAATTGGAATAATTATTGCGAGCTATATTCTAAAACAAATGTTTTATAGTTAATCTATTTTTATCTTTTAATTTAATTAAATTAAAAGATAAAATATTTTTCTGTAATAAATCAAAAGATGTTTTTTATATCAACTAAATATGGAAGAGTCGACCCTTTAATGAGAGAATATATTTTACAATCAACAAATGAATCTATGAAAAAAAAAATGGAATATTTCAACAAAAATAAATATAGTAATTTATTAACTTTTAATAAAAATACACACTACAAATTTGATTGGAATGCTATGACAAAAAATTATAAAATACACCCTATAAATTATTTTAATTTATGTTGGTTTTATTTGTATTTTATTTAATAACAAAAATAAATAAATATTTTTTGTTTTCTTATTATTAATATATAATGGCATCTACTTCAAATGAACAATCTATATCATTAGATTTAGAAAATTTGACTCAAGAATACAATAATGTTTTAAATTTTTATAATTCTGTTCAAGCGGAATTAGATACTTATGTAAATTCTCCACATCCACAAAATCCCTATTTGAATACAAATATTCAATTTACAACTGGTGAAATATGCTATGTTACAAAAAATGGCGTAGCAAAATTATATCAAGATATCGCAGGTGCTTATTCTTTAACTGATGATCAACAAGCAATTGCTAATACACAGTCAGTATTAGGAAATTATAATAATACGATGTCAAATTTACAAAATCAGCATAGTAATATTATATCAGAAAGAAATCAGGTTGATCAAGACTTGATGGGTCTTTTAGCAGTACCTTTTTTAGGGGAAGATTTGTTTTGGGAAGCCGAAGCAATAGCAAATATTACTTTTGATGTTGAATTAGACCAGGTTGACGGTCAAATGGCTTCTGACCAAAATATGATTAATTTTTACACACAACAATTAAACAATCAACAAAATCAAATGGCATCTGACCAACAAACTCTTAACTCAGATGGTTGCCCACCTATAAGTCAAGTAACACAAGTTAATTTACAGTGGTTACCACAATATAACGTACCTGGTCAAATTATACCTACAACACCTGCTTTAATTACAGGAACCCCGATGACTGGTTCTGAAGTTTCACAAGGATTAAACTGTAATACTATAAACTCAGGTAATCCTCCTCCTCCTATTGATTTAATTGCTGTTTCAAATAGTAGTTATACAGGCGGGCTTCCAATTGGAACAGTATCAGCTCCTAATAGTCAAGCATGTATGACATATTGTTATACATCGCCTTCTTGTACAGGTGCAACATATAATTCTACTAACCAAACTTGTTCTTTAAGTACAGGAGAAGGAAGCATTACTCCTTCTTCCAATAATAATACAGCTATTGTTCCTCAATTGGTTCAATATTTAGATATCATGATTGTATTAAATACAAGATTAACTAATATAAATAATCAAATTTTAAAACTAACCGACCAAGCACAACCAATCTATAATGATTTAAGCGAACAAACAACAGAAAAGAAAAAACAATTAAAAAACACATACGATAGATTGGTGGCAGAGAGAGATAAAATAGAAAAACTAGTTAATGAATATGGTACATTACAAGATGACGAAAATTACAACACTAGTCTAACGAATAGTAATTATTTATCATATGTTCTTCTTCTTGCGTTAGCAATTTTAGTAATTATTATTTTAATGAATATTGGTGGTAAAAATACAACAACCGCACAATATGGAGGTGGATCATTAAATAAATCAACATATTTTGTTATCTTTGTTATAGTAGTTGTATCATTTTTAATTTATGTATTTTATTCAAATAAACGTTAATTGCTTTACCAATACATTATTTTGTTGTACTTATAATAATTATAAAATTACATTTTTTAAAATATAATTTATTTGTTTTCTCATAAATTATATATAATGAGCGCTCCTAATACAAATTTACAAACATTAACACAACAATATAATAGTACTTTAAATCAATATCAAAGTGTATACGAAGCCTACATAAATGCTTTAAATGCTTCTGTAAATAACGGAACAACAACATCTGATTTTACAGCTTCTCCCCAAGCACAACAATATCAAGTTCAATTACAAAAACTAAATTACCAATTAATTCTTATAAATAAACAAATACTTGTTATAATACAAACAACACCTACTTCTACAAACAATACCAATAGCCAACATGAAATTCAAAAAAATAATTTAAAACAAAATTATAATGAATTAGTTAGTGAAAGAGATAAAATTAAAAATATTATTAACGAATATGAAACAATAGACAAGGAAACTGGATATACAAATGAAGTAGCAACATCTTACTATTCAAGATATATTGTATTATTGTTTATAACAATTTTATTATTTTTATTATTATTTAGATATTCATTATTGTCAAATAATAGACAATCTGGTGGTGGAAGTAATACAAAATCAGATATATTTTTTTTATTTAGTATAATGATTATATTTATGGGTTTAGCAAATATTTTTACACATTTAAATATATTAATTTTTTTAACAGTTGTAATAATTATGTATCTTATTATAAAAACAAAAGTTACAATCATTTAACAATAATTTGTATCAAATACAAACATTTTCATACTTTCATTAATATTTTAAAAATATTAATGAAAGTATTTATATATTTTTGTATTCATTTATATTAATGACAAGTTTGTTAAATATATTTTCTGGTTTAGATAATTCGAACGATGGCAATGTACCACCAAATTTTCAAAATAAGTATAAAAGAAATAATAGTAGTTCTTTACAATCAACATCCCTTTCTCAAGGTGATAGATTTTTAAAATATCAAAATAAAATTAAAAATCAAGTAGGCAAGAAAATTAACTATGTAAATTCAAAAGAGGGATTTACACCAAAACTTACTCAGGAAACAAAAAGTCTTATAAATCAATATACACCTGTAACATCCGGCCCAACAAATGGTTTTTTAAATTCTATAGATGCTTGGTATAATAGTAGTTTAGGAGAATTAACTGGAACCACACAAGAATACAATAATGAAAACCAAAGTTATTTAGCACGCGTGAATTCAAGCAATCCTTATTTGAATACAAATATTAGATTTACAACTGGACAAATTTGTTATGTCACAAACCAAGGTGTTGTTAAATGGTATCCTAATCAAGAAATATGGCAAGCAACTGCTGGTAATAATGGTTGTCCAATTTCTTCACAAGTAAGACAATTAAATATTCCATGGATAGAGGCTTATAATACACAAGGAGCAACCATACCTACTACACCTAATTTAATAACAGGTACACCCATGACTGCAGGTCAAAGTTGTGGAAATGAAGGCTCCAACGTTTTTGTGAATACGATGATTGGGTCAAATGTGACATCTAGTTTTCAAGGGTGCTATGCTGATAACGCACAAAGTCCAACGATGACATTTTTAGGCGGTGCTCCTCCTCCTGCTGCTAATGTTATACAAAATGGAAATTTTAGTTACCCTTCTATATCAGCCAATAGTTATCAATATATTGAATCTTCTACAGTAGTGCCTGGTTGGGATTTTAATAATGGTGTTCTCCTAAATAATTCAGGAGCGTGGGGCTATCCTATTCCTTATCCTAATGGTAATCAGTGTGTTTCTATTCAAATGACAGGTAGTATATCACAAAGTTTTACTTTGCCTTCTGGTTCAGTAACTCTTACATTTATGGCTTGTGGTAGAGATTGTTGTGATGGTTCTGGACAATCAAATCCTATTAATGTTCTTTTAAATGATAATGTTATTTATACCGTTAATGTTGGAGTTGGTAGTTGGACAAATATTACAACTAATTACACCGTTCCTGCTTCAGGTGAATACACAATAACATTTCAAGGAACTTGGACTCAAGGGGATCGTTCAACTGCTTTGCAAAATATACAACTTATTGCTGGTTCTACATCGGAAGCAGGGACGTATACACAACAAACGTGCCAACAGGCAGCCGAAGATGGTGGCTATCAATACTTTGCCTTACAAAACGTGGATCCAGGGTCTGGAATGGGTTATTGTGGTGTGACAAATAATTTTGTCGGTGCTAGTCAATATGGTCTATCAACAGTAACAAGTGGTGAATCTATATTATGGCAATCAAATACTTCTGGAACAGGTAATTCGGCTACATTAAATAGTAGTGGTTCGTTGGCTGTGTTAAATTCAGCAGGCACATCACTCTTTAGCACACCTGTTGCTGGAAATTCTCCTCCTAGTTATATTGGGTGTTATGGTGACGGACCAAATAGAGCCATGACTACTGCTGTATTAAGCAATGGACAAACCGTAAATGGAAACGCTGGTCAATATTCTTGGTCATTTGGAGTTCAACAATGCGAACAAGCCGCTCAGCAAAATAATTTTTCTTATTTTGGATTACAAGATTCAACCACTGAAGGCCAAGCTGTATGTTTTCTTTCAAATGATTTACAACAAACACAATCATACGGCCCTGCTAATAATTGTACTCAATTTCCTGATGGCAACGTTCAAGGCGGAGCGTGGTCAAACTCAGTTTATTCATCAGGCTTTTTAGGTTCCAATTTTTGGTTACAAATTACTGATGCGGGATTAATTGCTATTTATAGAGGTTCAAATAATACAGACAATCAAGGAACAATTTGGTCTTATCAAGGTAGTCCAGGACAAGCAAATCCAACTTATGCTGCTGAGAATGGATTAAATGGACAAAATTGGATATCATCAGGAACATCTTTGGCCGCAGGTGATTTTATTGGTTCACCAACAGGGGTTTGTGCTTTGATTATGCAAAGTGACGGTAATTTAACGTTTATAACTTTTTCTACAGTGTCAAATTGTTCCGTTGTAAATGGGTATCAAGCAGGTGGGCCTGGAGCAAATGCTATTTATCAATTAAGTGAAGTTGGTATTCAAAGTGATATTGGTAACATGGCTTACATAGATGAAAATGGTGTGTTATCTCAATATCCTACTTCCAACGTTCAATTAACAGACAGTTATACACAAATAAATAATTATGATAGTCCTAACAGTAATATTTCCGGAGCGAATTTCGATAACGCAACAGTTAATACTTGTCAAGCTGCTTGTAACTTGAATGACGACTGTTATGGATTTTCGATTATAAATGGCGTTTGTTATCCAAAGAATAATACTGTTTATCCATATGGTTCAAGACAACCAAATTCAAATTCTACACTTTATGTTAGGGGTCAAGGGATTATAGCCCCACCTCAAGGTGTAACTTCTCAAGTAAATAATATTAATTCGGTTCAGTATCAAAACTATGTGGCAAGTGGGAAACCTCTCGCTAATTCATATGGTATAGCAAGCGCAACAGAACAAGAACAAATTGCTTTACAACAATCACAAAATACTTTAAATCAACTAGGTCAAGATGTAGCATTTATCACAGATGTCTATGAACAAGGAACAAATGCGATGAATGCTCAATCAGCAACAAATGTTCAAGGTGTAAAAAATTATGTAAAGGACATTAAAAAAACAAAAAAACAAATTAAAAATTTTGATGCTAACACTAATGTTGATGGAATATTATTAAATAGTGATATAACCGTTTTACAGCAAAATTATAATTACATGTTTTGGAGTATTTTAGCAATAGGTACTGTCATAGTATCAATGAATATTTCCAAAAAATAAATTTTTAAATTCATTAATTATACATTATTTAATTATCTTATTATAAATTATATAATGTCAGGATTAAATACTCCAAATGCTCAAGAAAGTAATACTCAAATACTTAATGATATTCAAGCACTTCAAGTACTTGAACAACAAATGTTTAGTAATTTAGAAGGAAATAATCAATTAACACAAGAACAACAAGAAAGTATTATTCAAAATATTAACCAAATTTCAACTATGCGTATTAACCTTTATCAGACTTTAAGTGGAGTCAATAGTTTTTATCAATCAGCATTAGCAAACACACAAGGAACATTAACGGAACAGGAAGCCGCAATTGATATTGTTGAACATGAATTAAACAGGGCAAAAGAACAATTAAAAGTTTTGCAAACGGAAAAAAATAATAAGGTTCGTCTTGTTGAAATTAATACGTATTATGGTGAAAAATACGCTGAACATACACAATTAATGAAAATAATAATATATACTTTAGTGCCTGTTATAATTTTAGCAATATTATATTCAAATAATATTTTACCTAGTTTCGTATATTATATTCTTTTATTTATTGTGGCTATTATTGGTTCATACTTTTTATGGTTTAGATTAATGTCTATATGGAGTCGTGATAATATGAATTATCAAGAATACGACTGGCCATTTTATCCTGGAGAACTTAAAACATCATCTACTATTAGTGGAGATCCATGGGCGGGTGCTGATATGGGAGGTTGTATAGATCAAACTTGTTGTGCTACTGGAACTGTGTATGACACAGATATTAACCAGTGTATATTACCTGGAACATCGCCTACTAGTTCTTCAAGCACAACTCCATCTTTTGGATCAGCATTTTCAAATAGCATAACTGGTTCTGTAGATAGTTTGTATAATAGTTCTATGAACGCTGTGAATGGTGGTGTAAGTGATATATCAAGTGGTATAAGTAGTGCTTATAATAGCGCATCATCAGCCTTAACTGGTACAGAAACATTTGTAGGTAATATAAACGAAGCTTTAACAAAACATTCTAGGAGGACTATGAAACCGGTGGCAACATTAGGTTATGGGGCTGCTCCAAGAAATAGTGAAAGTTTTATTAATTATAATTAACTTTTAAAATCTTATAAATGTATAATATAGTATGGATTTTAATTCAACCGTAAATAATTTAAACCAATTTATTAATAATGCTAATGAAGTATTAACTTGTAATGAAGAGTGCCAACAACAAAAACAATCAGCTCAACTACTTCAAAATTATGATAATGCTTTAAACAATTTACAAACAGCACCATCACAACTTCAATCAGCTCAACAACAATATATAACATATACTCAAGGGGCTGGTGCTTATCAACAAACACAAACAACTAATTTACAAAATACTGCTTCACAGTTAGCAGCAGAATATCAAAAAAAGTTTAATGAAGAAATAAAAAATGCGAATACAAAATTATATTCATATTCTGGATTAGTTATTAATTATTCCAATATAGTAGATTTAAGTAATCAATATACTACAGAAAATATTGAACTACATAATGACATTAAATATAGCACATCAGATACTTTAACAAATGATAGAAAAACATATTACGAAAACCAAGCGACTGAGTCTTTACAGAGGTACGCATGGTTTTTAAATTTAGTTTATATTGTTCTTGTTGTTTCATATTGTATTTCTGCTTTTTTTGTAACATCCTATTATCCATTCAATTATAGATTAACTGTTTTAATAATATTAATAATATATCCTTTCATTTCCTTATGGTTATCTTTAAAATGTATCGAGATTTATAATTTTATTATTAATTTATTACCAAAAAATCAATATAAATCAATATAAATATTGTAAAATAAATTTAAATATACTTTTAAATTTATTAACTTTGTTATTAAGTTATTTATTAACTTATTGAATAACATTTTATAGTTCATCTTTTTCGTCAGGTTCTTCTTCATTAATTACCATTTTAATACCAAACCATCCCGAACCACTCTTTTTGTAAGCACCAAACTTCTTTTCCATAAAAGCATACAATTCTTCACCTTTTGGAACTTTTCTAGCACCTTGTTCTTGTTGAAACCATAACTTAAATTCTTGATATAAGCTAACTTTACCAATTTTGTCCTTCTTCTCTCCAGTTTTTACAATTTTTTCACTTACGAACGCAGCAATATGATCCTGTCCCTTTCTATATTTAGTTGATGCTTCTTTTACTGTTTGACAGTCCTCTACGTTTCCATTATTCGCAAATGCTAGTTTTACAAGCATGCTAGCAAACACCGGAGCCAAAGTGGGCAACTTTTCTTTTAAAGATTTATCTTTTGGAAATACATATTCTGTATCATCTGTGTGTTCTTCGTCATCATCAATAAACTTAGAGACAAAATCACATTTTTTTATACGTCTCCAAGTGCCATCATCATTACTATCAATATCAAAAAGATTGTTTGTACAGACAACAAGTTTAAATTGTGGTTCAAACGTTTCGCTTTCTTGAAATAACGCTCTTGCTTGAAGAGGATCGCCTCCTGTAAGTTCTTTTAAAATACCTTCATTTAACTTGGCACCCTTTGATGGTTCTTGCATAACAGCATATCTTATGCCTTTAAGTTGCATTACTTCAGAGGAAGTGCCGCCGATAGAAGGTCTTTTATCTGTAACAAGTGTAATAGGAACCGTTCCTTTGTAATCACCCAGAGTATGTGTCATTAAATCAGTTAAGATTGATTTACCGTTACTACCACTACCGTGGTATACATTAAATGTCTGGTTTTTATTAACACCTATAAGACAGGATGCTAAATGGTCCCACATATATTTATTCAAATCAGCTATAGGAAATAACTTTTGCATAAAATCTAGTATGTCATCAGCAACTTTTCTCATATTTTCATCATTTTCATTATATTCTACATAAGAATTTCCTGTAGTTTTTGTAATATAATCCTCAGGACGACCGTCACGAAATTCATTTTGTCTAAAATCAACAACGCCATTTTTAAAACATAATAAATATTTATTAGCATCAATATTTTTGTCAAACTCTCCGTCATAGAATAATTCTTTTGCCTCACGCATAATATTATTTTTGTCATTTGTTTTTTTCAACTTAATAAGCAAACTACTTATTGAACCAGTCTTCTTTTTTAATGAATCATAACGATCATCTGTTTGTTCATAGTGAGACATTTCACTCATTATTTCATCACGTTTTTTATCAAACATGTTATACACCTCTGTTGAAATAGCAAGACGCAACGTTATTCCTTTGTCACATTCCCATCTATGATTTTTAAAAACATACCAAGAATCATTTTTCAAACTAGCACACACATATTTATCTTTATACATTTGAAATAACACTTGAGCCAAATCAAACTCAGTTTGAACGTTAATTGCTTCATCCATAAAATACTCAATTGTAGATGTTTTTACTTTCAAATAATCATCATAAGCATCCTGTTTTGCCCAATACATAATGGAGCGTTTTGTTACACCTTCTTTTGAGACATTAAAATATTTTTTCCAATCATGGTATAATCCTGATATACTACTATAATCAAAATCGGACGCTTTACTTCTAAGCATTACCCAAGATAGGAATAATCGTTCGTCTGTATGTTTTAAAGCAAACGCAACTTGTCTATTTAATAAATGCGAACCTGGTTGATAATATTTTTCCGGTAAAATTTGTGCATATTCGTGTGTTTCTTTTACATAATACTCTTGAGGTGACAAAGATTTCAACATTTGTTGAACAGCCTTAAATAAAATTTCTTTGTTTGTTATTTCGGTTATACTTACATATTCATCCGCTTCATCATCTTCAATAACTAAATTTACTCTTGACCTATTTACCGGTTTTTTAATTTTTGTAGGACTAGATGTTTTCTCTTTGTTATATAAAATCCTTGTTTTTTCATTCATTTCAAATGAAGGATTACCATCATACTGAACGGACAATTTTTTAAAATTATTTTTTAAATCAAATTCAGCTACTTTTTTCTCGTTAACCATAAATTCGCCATCATTATCATCATACTCAATATTATAATGAAACGATAATTCATATGCTTCGTTTCCCGGTTTTCTAGAACCAAAAAGTTGCCAATTTGTTTTACCTCTACTAATCCCTTTATCTAAAACTGTATCCCATGTACAATCTTCCTTAAAAGGAAAATCCCAAATTTCTTCTAATTTTGTCAACATTTTTTCACGAACCATCAATTGAATTATATGATCTACTTTTATGCCTATTAGCATATGAACTCCATCTTTTGTCGCTGTTTTATCTTCTAATCTATTTACGTGTGGTTTTTCAAAAACAAATACATCGAATGGTTTTTTTTTCTCAAAAACATAATATTCCTTAAGTATCTCTAAATACAAAAGAACCATATCTAGTAAATGTTCTTTTGCGTGTTGTCTAGTATCAATGCTGTGGTCGTATCTAAAGTCAAAATCAACAACCATAGGACCTTCGCCATCCTCAAGTTGTCTTTCTGTCAAATACTCGAGTTTTTTGGATACAAAAATATGATCATAATACAACTTGTAAAATACATCTAATTCTTCTTTTGGTATTGAATATGACCCGGCGTATATACCTAAATTCGCTCCTGGAATTCTGGTATGGGTGGATTTATCTTTTTCATTCTTAGCACTATGCTTTGCTAAAAATTCATTTAAATCTTTAAATTGTGATGATGAAGTCATATTTGTCATTGTTAATATAATATATAAATATTTTTCTATTTCATTTTTTTTAAAATTCAATAATTGTAACGAAAATATACATAAAAAACGAACTTAAAGAGCCGAACCGGCAATATTTTATAGGGGGTATTATAAGATAATATAAAACGATATAAAACTTTAAGTATAGTTATATAAGCAAAAATGACTCAACATATTTCAAAAGAAACGATTAATCGACTTGTAAAGGACGTAAAACAAATTATGAAGAATCCTCTTACAGAAAATGGAATATATTACGTTCATCACGATAGTGAAATGTTACAAGGATATGCTATGATTATTGGTCCTGAAGATACCCCGTACTTTGGAGGTTACTATTTTTTTGATATTACTTATCCGTGTGATTACCCACACAGTCCTCCAAAAATTAAATATTGTACTAATGGTGATAATGTACGTTTTAATCCAAATTTATACAAATGTGGCAAAGTATGTGTTTCTTTATTGAATACATGGAGAGGTGACCAATGGACATCTTGTCAAACAATTTCGACAGTATTATTAACTTTATGTACCCTTTTATGTAAAGACCCACTTTTAAATGAGCCCGGTGTAACATCTACACATAATGAACTACAAAAATATAATAACATAATAGACCACTCAAATATTAAAATTGCTATTTGCGATATAATTAAACGTAAGCCTGGTGTGTTTTTGGAATTTTTTGAAATGTTTTATCCTTATATTAAATGTAGTTTTATTAGTACTCATAAAAAAATACTTGAATTTGTTGAAAAGAAAATGACTGAGTTTCCTGAGAAACAACTTATTGCTACTAACTTGTATGGACTAAATCATAATATTGACTATAAATTATTACACAATAATTTACTTGAATGTGTTCATTTATTGGTGGATAGAGAATTATAATTATTTTTAATTAAAAACAAAATTGAAATAAAATAATAATTTAAAAGTATAGTATATAATTTAATAATGCACTTCTGTTCAAACTGCCAAAATATGTATTATATTCGCATTAATCCCGAAGACCCAAATAAGTTGGTTTATTATTGTCGCAATTGCGGGAATGAAGATAAATTATTAACAATCGATAATGTTTGTGTTTCAAAAACTCAGATAAAAAAGAGCGAACAATCTTTTAACCATATTATTAATAAATATACAAAATTGGATCCTACATTACCAAGGATTAATAAGGTTCTATGTCCTAATCATGAATGTAAAACAAATACCGATAACGAGGAAAGAGAGATTATTTATATAAGGTATGATGACACAAACATGAAATATGTTTACTTATGTTCAACGTGTGATACTATTTGGAAAACAAATGAACAAGTATAATTGGATTTATTTTAAAGCACAAAACAATATTATTTTAAAATAAAATTGATAAATTTTTATTTAAAAGTATCTTTAGTAAATATAATAGCAATGAGTGATATCTATAACGATTCAAGCGAAAATGATAATACTTCAGTTATCCCATCAGACGATGAGAACAATGAGGATGATAATGTTGATACTAATATTGTTATAAAAGGTGGTATAAAAATTGGGACTTTTCAAGAAGATGATGTTGATGTTGATGAGGATATTGACGTTGATGAGGATATTGATGTTGATGAGGATATTGATGTTGATGAGGATGACGATCACGAAGTAGATATTGAGGATGACGATGATGATTATGAAGGTGGTGGAGAAAGTGACGAAGATATAGAAGAAGGAGAAATTGATGAAGATAATGAAAGTGAAAACGTCATTGTAAAAAAAAAAACAAAGAAAATTGTCCAGCCTACATTATTGGAATCAGATGAGGATGATGAGGATGAGGATGATATGGAAGACAACTTTTTACAAAAATTTAGTAATGATATAAATAAAAATTATGTTCACGATTTTCATCCAGAATGTATTATACATAACTATGATGAAATAGCAGCATCAACAAAGGTAGTCAGAGATACTAATAATATTATTATAGATCCGTTACATAGAACTATACCTTTCCTAACAAAGTATGAAAAAGCGAGAATTTTAGGTCAAAGAGCCAAGCAAATTGAATCAGGCGCAAACCCGTTTGTTAGCGTTCCAGAAAATATTATTGACAGTTACATTATTGCCGAACTTGAACTACAACAAAAAAAGATTCCGTTTATTATAAGACGACCTATTCCAGGTGGTTCGTTTGAGTATTGGAGTTTAAAAGACTTAGAAGTGATCGGATTCTAATAGCCTCATTTTATTAAAAAAATAAAAAATAAAAAATGAAAAATCACTACAATAGATTTGGTTAAGATTTAAAAACAAAATATTAAAATATATAAAATGAAGATATTTTATATATTTTTTTTTACACTTGCGAATAGCGAAAAAATAATTAAGAATATAAACTTACCTAGTTGTAAAAATTGTAGATTTTATAAACCAGTTTATACAACAAATGATTTTACATCTTATTTAAGCACGTGTGAAAAATTTGGTGAAAAAAATATTTTTACAGATGAAATAACATATGGCTATGCATCAGCAAGCAGAAATAGTGAAAATAAATGTGGCGAAGAAGGGAAATATTTTGAACCAGAGAAAAATATTGACTTAAAAATATTCAAACATAAAATGGTTACGAGCCTACTACCTAATACATTAGCGCTTTTTTTATTAGCGTTCTCTCTTTTTCTAGCAACTATAAAGCCTCGTTAGATTTCTAACATTTAATCGTTTTTGTATTACTTGTTTGAACACAACCTAGAACTGAAGTTTTTGTTACGTGTTTTATTTGTGTGTAAATAATTTCTACACTTTTTAACGAAGTCAATTTGCTTGTATTCTGCTTACATAATTGTGCTCCTATTTTTACAATACTTTTTAATTCTTTTTTATCTATGTCATCCGGGATAATTGCTACAACATGACTAGACGATTCGTTATTTGCGTGAAACCAAATATCATCGCATGATCCTTTGTCAATAACATCAAAATTATCCTTTGCGTTTTTACCAATATAAAATGTAACGGTGTCTTTTAATTGTGGAATATAAATATTTTCTGTTTTCATTTGTTATTAGGATATATTATGATTATAAATTATATAATCATAATCGAATCAATTTTATTATTATTTTATTATTTTATTATTTATAACTGTTCAACAAATTGTTCAATAATTGTTCTGTTCTATTATAAATATCATAAAGTAGTTCGTGTTGTTCTTTTAAATTCTGTAACGTTATAGAATTCATTTTAAATTTTTCAGATTCCAAATTGTTCAAAGAGAGAAAATATTTTAATAACAAATTATTATTAGATAAAAAACTTCTTGTGCTTGAAGTATAGTTTTTATTAGAAAAATTGGATATTATAATGCTATTTTTTCTCTCTAATTCTGAAATTTCAACCTCTAAATTAAATACATTTTTCTTTATACCGGCTATTTGTAACTCTAATTTGGTTCTATAATCTTTTTTATATTCTTCAATCGTTTTTTTTTGAATAGGTACAGGTACAGGTACATCAGTAAACTCACAACGCTCATTTGAAACCATTTGTTTGCCAATATTTAAAAACACTTCAAATGGTATCTCATCCATATATTAATAAATGAAAATATATAAATACTTTATAATTATAATATTATAGTTCAATAATTATGACTAACTCAATACAAACACACATATTATCATTTAAAAATGATATTTATATTCTTGGTATATCTTTAATGTTAGGAGTTGGTATAAATACAGTTTTATCATTTTATATAAATAACAAAGTAAATTATATGATAAAAGATAATAACGATAAAGAGGAATTATTGCTGAAAAAACTAGAAAAAATACAGGTGAAATGTAGTGTTTTAAACTATGAACGTGAGCAATTATTGGATACTGTGTTATCTTTTAAATCCACTATTAATGATTTGAATAAAGCAACTGAAATACCAAAGTTAGAAGAATCAAACAATAATAATGGAGACTATTCAGATTATGTATTTTACGATATGATTTCACGCCATTAAATGTATTTAATATATTAAATAATATTAACACGTTTATAATATAAATAATTTTGATATAATTATATTATAATGAAAATAGCATTATGTTTTATTATAAATTATGAACATGTTTTAAACAAAGAGGAAATATGGCGTGAATGGATAGAGCCTAATAAAGATATTATTAACGTGTATTTTTATTATAAAGACTTAAGAAAAATTAAATCAAAATGGATTTATGAACACACAATACCGCCAAAATATATTGTTGAAACTAGTTATTATCATGTAATACCAGCATACTTGTCTATAATGTCTTTTGCATATCAACATGATAAAAATAATATTTGGTTCTCTCTATTAACTGAATCGTGTTGTCCTATTATTTCACCTAAAAAGTTTAGGTATTTATTTTATGAAAATTATAATAAGAGTATTTTTAATTGGAAAAAACCTTGGTGGAATATACACTTACACAAAAGAGCAAATCTTTACAAACTTCCTGAAGATTTAAGACTAGCGAATGATCCTTGGTTTGTATTAAAGAGAGAACACGTGAATATGTTTATTGACTATGTAAATAAAAAAAAAAATACTGTAAAAACAATATGTAATGGTGGGCTAGCAAATGAAAGTTTATTTGCTATTATTTTGGCAACGTATAAACAACTTGATAATAATAGTTTAATTTCTGAGTCATCTCATACAACCGATTGGGCTAGAATGGATAACACTACAAGCCCTCATACATTTAAAGAAGCAAATGATGCTGATATATGCTTCATAGAAAAATCGTTAAAGGGGAATAAGTATTTAATGTTTATCAGAAAGATTTCAAGGGACTTTCCTAATGATATTTTAAAAAAATATATTTATGAATATTCAAAAGATGAAGATGATAAATTACTAATAAAACAACCTTTTAATATTGAAAGATATTTTTCCGAAATAGCAGAGGTTATTATTATAATATTTAGTATTTTTTCAATTTATTATTTTTGGCAATTACTTGATAATTATATTATTTATAAAATTAAAAATTAAAATTACATTTTTAACATTTCCATCTATTTCCACAAGGGATACACTGAACGAATGTTGTCATCGGCTCATCAGCACTTCTTGTTTGCATCTGATAATAAGTACACTGATTTTTATGACATTTACGACAAGTAAATGTGTCTGTTGCCGCCTCAATTGTGCTCTCAAATTTATATTTATCTCTTTTTATTTTGGCATCAATTAATGTTCTCCATCTCTCAACATCTAACTCTTGATGTGTCATAAAAGCAATTGTATGAGCTTTTATGCTACCATTTTTAACATTTTCTATGAGAATAGTATTTTTTTTCAAATTTGAATAAACACTCCATAATTTATCTTTATACAATTGAACAAAATAAGGATTATCCCATTTTTTAATAACCTTTCGAGTAGTTGCCTCTTTTAATGCGAAATTATAAATTCCTTTTTCTAGATTAGTACTGTTTTTTTCATCAGTTAAAAAGGTATCTAACTGTTTTCTAATATTAGCACGAAATGTATCTGCGTTTTCAACTTTACGGAATGACATTCTTATTGATTTACATAATAATTATATATTTAAATCAATATCAATTTTATTTTTATTGTATTTTTAGTATATTATTGTCTTTTTATACTTTTTATCCTTTTTATCCTTTTTATCCTTTTAATTGTAATCATAAGATTCCTCGCTTAATTCAGAACCAATATCCTCAAGAATAATATCTTCTTCTTTTTCATCCGCAAGATCACTTTCATCTTCTGTGCTTTCATTTATATTACTATCATCATCAGTTTCGTATTCTGATTCTTGTTCGCCGTCGCTGTCTACTACAAAACCATCTTTTAAGTAACCGTGTTTTGTTTTTTTTTCGTCAGGAACATTTGCTAATTCATCTATTTCTTCTTCGTCTTCTACAGCCGTTAGTGCTAAATCTTCAAATCCTCCAAATAATTTCTCATACATTTTTTCCCACATTTCTAACGTCAAGTTGGTGTAATTCACATTATTATCACATTTTATTTTAGCGACAACAAGACAATTACCAAAAAATAATTTTGTATCGATCGGAGGCGGAAAGTCATATTTGTTTTCTAAATTTGCTCTACCTTCAGTTTTAGCATAAACAGATACAACATATTTATTATTGTTATATTTAACATTCCAGTCGACTTGTTTAACAAACCCGTCTTCTTTTTTAAAACCACATTTTTTAAATAATTCCCCCTCCTTAAAATCTTTAATTGCTAACGATTTCAAATTGCCATTTTTTTCGACAATAATAACATTTAATGAATTAGCCATTATTTTATAATGTTTTTTATAATAGGTTTAAATAGTTTTAACTTATTAATAATAAATGAAAATATATAGTGAAAATATTGCTTTACCAAAATTACATAAAAAAATGAAAACATTAGAAAAATATTTACATGAGACAAAAAATAAACTAACTGTTTATTCTATTGATGGAATTTTCAATATCGACGAAAATAACATTAGAAAAATGATTATATTATCTGATAATTCTCAAAAAACTATTTTTTTGGGAAATAAATTATTAATTGAACAAACTAAAATAAAATACGAAAAAACGAATTTTATTCCAAATGAACATGAAGTCTATAAATTTATAGAATTAACTTATATATTAAACCCAAAGTCCAAAATTAAATTAGTTATTGAGGGCAATTATGACCAAACAAATACAACAAATTTTATTCCGAACGATTTTTATTTTGAAACAATAATAGAAGAAGAATTAACTAATTCTGTAATAAAAGAAGATTTAAATGTGTTTTTATCCTTGTTAAACTAATATAATAATATTATATGTTCTTTTGGAGTATTCAAATTACCGTAGTATCTATTATTTTAATATTTTTAGTCCATTATTTAATAAACTATTTTAAATCAACATTAACTGTGCCAAAAATTAAGGATTTAGTAAATACATCTACACAAAAATATGACGACATGTATAATATCATAACACAACAAAAAACGGATCCTGATTTTGGTTATACTGAAATTGATTTACTTCCAAAACCAAATGTTGATTCTATGAAAAATGAACTAAAGAGTTTTTTAAAACAACAATTAAAGTCAGCAAACAACAGCACTAGTATTTCTAGTCTTGATAATGATAATTTTAACACATATTCAGAATATTAAACGATATAAAGATAATCCTAGTATAAAAGGTAATATGCTTAGCGATACAGAAAAAAAAGAAATTATTGGTGACTTTCCAAATATTAAACTTTCTTATGAAAATATTGTACATAAGAAAGTTTCAAATTATGATATTATATTAGCAATACCAGAAGGCAAAAAGTGTTTTGCTTGGTTTACCACACATAACAACAAAAATATTTGCTTTGTAATGGAAATTGGTGAAAATAAGGGTTTGGAAAATATTAAAATAGCAACGTGCTCTTTCAATCCAGAATTAAGTTATGGAACTATTTTATATGGAACTACTTTTTATTACAAAAATAACAATTTCTTTTCAATCGAAGATATATTTTATTATAAAAGTAAAAACGTTTCTATTTATAATTGGAATAGTAAATTTGAATTATTTGGTAAATTAATGAAACACGATATAAGGCAAGTAGCGTATAATAAATCTTTTTTGGTTTTTGGATTACCAATTATGAGCAAAACACATGATGATATTAAAACAAAATTAAATAATATTAATTATTGTATTAATTGTTACCAGTTTAGATCTTTTAATAAAAAAAATGTAAGTGAATATATTTTATTAAAAGATATTAATAATATTAACACTAACAAAAGCGTGGAAACAAATTGTCTGCCAAATACTACAAGTCTTTCTAATAAAAATAAAAAAATAATTAATCCTACTACTTTCAAACATATAACAAAGAGAGAAATAGTATTCAAAATTAAACCAGACATACAAAATGACATATACCACTTATATGCTTTAAATAATGGAAGTGAAATTTATTATGATGTAGCATATATTCCTGATTTTGTTACTAGTGTAATGATGAATAAATTATTTAGAAATATCAAGGAAAATCAAAATTTGGATGCGTTAGAAGAAAGTGATGATGAAGAAGAGTTCGAAAATAATAAAGAGGATAGATTTGTTTTTTTAGATAAATCTTACAACATGATTTGCGCGTATAATAATAAATTTAAAAAATGGTTTCCAATTCGTAATGCTGATGATAGTATGATAATCGTTAATATAAATCAGTTAAATAATTTGTAAGTTTTTTAATATTGTTATTAATATATAAATGTTACCAAAAGGTCCTAATACAAGAGGTGGTCATATAAAACCTACATCTGGTAAAAGCCACAACTCTTCACTTCTTTCCAAAAATAAGTATTCACCTAACCAACCTCAATTTTCACAACCTCAAATTCAACAACTTCAAATTCAACAACTTAATAAATAATCATTTATCTTCAAATAATATATAAATGTTAAATAAGTATTTAGTTGAGTTTTTAGGGACTATGTTTTTAATGTATGTTATTTTGGTTACTGGAAATTGGTTTGCTATTGGAGCAGCACTCGGTGTTGGAGTGTTATTAGGTTCAAAAGTATCAGGAGGTTCATTTAATCCTGCTGTAACTATTTCTTTGTATGCCGCAGGAAAACTCCCTCAATCAGATATTTTAGCATATATAATTGCGGAAGTTTTAGGTGCGTTAGCCGCATATGAACTTTATAAAAACTTTGTCGTAAAATCTTCTAAGTAAAATTTAGAAATTATATTATTTAAATTATAATATAATTTCTTAACTTATATTATAATGGTTAAAACAAGAAGAACTTTAAAAAAAGGCGGTATGTTTGGATTTGACCAAGGTAACCCTCAACAAAGGACGTGGAGCAGTTATTTGGGATTTTCTCAAGAAAGTCCTCCTATGGGAGGACCAGGATATGGAGGTAAAAAGAAGAGAGGAGGGTTTAGAGCGAATACTCAAAACAGTTTAGCATCTAGTGCTTCTTCAGTTTCTGGAATGAGTTCTCCAAAAGCATCATATATTGGTGGAAGACGAAGAACTAGAAGACGCAAAGGTAGAAAATCTCGCAGACATTAAATGTTCAAGGCGCAAATATAATTAATATATTATTTTATTTAGATAATATATTAATTATATATATATGACAAAAACAAAAAAACGTGCTTTTAGTGAAAAAATATTCCATAAGAATAAACAAACTAAAAAAAATAGGACAGTCTCTGAAACTGGAATTACCGTTTATAAACCTTTTATTAGTGATTTTGCGCAATCTGTCCCAAAAAATCTGCTTGAAAAATCTCATAGACAATTAATGAAACTGTTAGTAAAAAATTTGAATGTTAGATACGCTCCAGCAAAAATAACAGCTCAAAATGATTTTTACACGTATATTAATTATAAATGGCTAACAGATAGCGAAATTGATTCTGTTAAATTATCAGAATCACAAAAATATATAACACAAATAGATGATTTTCGAATTGTTCAAGATAAAGTTTATTTAGAGTTGCGTGATATTTTGACGGATTATGTTAAACATAATCATGATTCAAAGGCAAAAACAATTAAAAACTTTATGTCTGCTGCCGAAACTTTAGATAGTCCTAGCGCATCAAAAGTTAAAATTAATCAATATATTACACAATTAGACGAACTTAGAAAAGATAAAACAAATATTTGGAAACTGTTGGGAATATTAAATAAACATGAAATGATTAAAAATCAATTACCTTTTTCTTGGTCTGTAATGGCAGATGATAAAAACGCATCTAAAAATAAAAGTCATATTAATCCTATAAATCTTCCTATAATAGATTTAGATGCTTATTATGTTCCAGGAAACAAATCAAAAGCAAAATTCTTACATTATTGTAAAGTTTTATTTAAAACAACATTAGGAAGTGAATATGTAAAATATTATAAGGACCCATTTAACATTCAAGTTAAATTATTTTATTTATTAGGTTGCAAAGGAGATAAGGGTGCTGAAGATGGTTATAATGTAGTTAGTGCTAAGGAAGCAAAAGAAAAATATAATTTCGACTGGGAAGAACTTACAAAGTATATTGGATATAAGACGACGCCACCTAATTTTATTTGTGGAGAATTAAATTATCTTAAATGTTGTTCAGATACTTTACTCAAAGAATGGGACAGTGAAGAGTGGAGAGGATATTGGATATGGCTTTATATAAGACAAATTGTAAAAACTACAAAAAATTGGGAGTTAATTCATTTTAATTTTTATGGAAAATTTGAACAAGGTGAAGAAGAAAATATTGATGTTAATCACAAAACAGTTATATATTCTACATTAGCATTTAATGATTTATTAACAAAAGAATATTTACTAGAACATGTCGACCCAGAAAAAGTAAAATATGTTACTGGTTTAGCAAAGGATTTAAAAGATGTTTTTTTAAGAATTGTTTCAAGAAATACATGGCTAACACAAAAAACCAAAGCATATGCTTTAAAAAAATTAAATAAATTGACTTTTAATGTTGCTGAACCATTTTATTATGAAAATGATCCTGTAATAGATTATACACCTGATTCATTTTGGGATAATTTAAATATGTTATTTGAATGGAGAACGAAAAAGTTTATTAGTATGGAGAACGGACCATTAACAGATTTGCCTATGCTTGATTTTAATAAAACGCCTCCTAAAATTGTTGGGTTTCAAACATATGTTGTAAATGCTGCTTTCATACCATCTAGAAATAAAATATTTATTAATGGTGGTTATGTTCAAGAACCATTTGTTGACTTAAGAGGAAGAGGTATAGAAAATTTACTTGCTTATGTTGGTTTTACTCTTGGTCATGAAATGTCACATTGTTTAGATAATTGGGGAAGTAAATTTGATGAAATTGGTAATTTACATAATTGGTGGATGCCTTCAGACGAAAGACACTTTAATAAAATTCAAAAAGATATTACAACCCAATATGAATTATGGGCTAAAAGGGATGGTATTATTTTTGATGCGGCAATAGGTGTAGGAGAAGATATGGCTGATATTTCTGGATTAGCAATTTGTGATGAATACTTAAGGGACTACCAAATACAAAATAAAGATATTATGCCTATTAGAGCAATATCTTATGATACATTTTATATTTATTTTGCTTTCCAACAACGTCAAAAAGTTAGTCGTAGAGCATTATCAGCACAACTTAAATCAAACCCACATCCTTTAGATAAATACAGAACAAATGTTCCATTATCACGTTCATTAATATTTAAAGCAAATTATAATGTCGAAAAGGGTGATGGTATGTATTGGCCATCAGATAGCACAATATGGTAAAATATATATTATTTTATAAAAATTATAAAGTATAAAATAATAATCTTGTATTACGATTTTTCCATTATTCTGTAAAATACAAATAAACCAATACACGCCAATCCCGCAAAATATAATTGAACAATTGGATCTTTTGGTAATGAAGGTGTGGGTGTATTTTTTTTATTATTTTGGTTATTTGTAGTTCTTTGTGTAAATGCTTGTTGGCAACCAGCACCTGTCGCAGGATTTACACCACCATTAAGATTAAAACTACACGGGTCCATATTTTTAATATCTATTGTTGTGACAAATTGTGTTGCTTGTGATTGATTATTATTTGTGTCGATTGTCTGCATAGTAAGTTCTTGACATGGTGGATTCGATCCTGCCATAAATGACTGTAATATACCAAATGGATTTAAAACATTTAAATCACTCATCGTTCCTGGTATTAACCCCCTAAAATCTGAAAAATCTTCACCTAAACCTTGTGAAATAAATGGTATATTACCACTAGGGACATTATCTACATATATATATCTATCTACTAGTTGACCACTAGGGGCGGTACATTGAGCACCTGTTGGTAAAAAAAATTTATTACCTAAAGGTTGTCCTGTTGCCGAAGCGCCACTAGTTCCTGTTACCAAAACCTCTACATATTGTATTAATCCATTTATGTCATTTCCCAGCGTCTGTAAATTCCCATCACTAGACATTCCTATTTGCGATGGCGATTTAATATTTTGATAATATGGATAACTTGGTCCAAGAAATTCCTGTTCAACTCCCCCAAGATCTGTTAATACACGTTCAAATATATTTGACATTACTTAAAATATGTAAATATATTATTTATTGGGGTTTTTATTAACTACTATTTGGTACAGCACCTGATATTTGTGGTGTAGGTTTTGCCGCCATTTGTGATGTATATTGTTGTTGAGCTTGAGCAATAGTAGTTACTTGAGATTGTAATAATACAACATTCGCACTTATATCCTGAACCTCTTGATTTAAATTCATCAAGTTGTCCATTTGTTGTTTTAATACTTGTATATTTCCAGCATTTTGTTGAGCTAAAATCATGGCATTATTTGGGTCATTTGTATTATATGGTTGATATTGTCCTGGCTGAGATGTAGAAGGAGATGAAGTGTCAAAACCTTCTTTCATTTGTATGTTTGCTAAAAATATTTGATGTATAATTAGTATTACAAAAAACACAATAAGAACATTAACCAAGATTTGCATTAATATATATAATATTACTTTTTATTTTCTTTAATAATATTATAATGTCTACAGCATTTTTTCCTACAAATATGCGATCTATGCCTTCTGGTGGTAGAAATCATAATAGCACTTATGAAAACATACCATATGTTTCATGGAAAGGAACTGGTGTTTTTAGTAATCCTGTTGGAATAGCATCAAGTCATATTAGACCTCTTACTAATAATGATATCGGAAATGTTTTTCAAACAGGATTTGGCTTAGCAAGACCAATTAAACATTATAGAAAGGGTAGAGTAATGCCTGTCTCTCCTATTTTAATTCAAAATCCAAATAATCCAAATGAATACATAGAATCTGTACCAATAACATACAATACAAATAGAAATGTGGCTTCCAGCAAAGGCTCCTCTTTGGGAGGTGGAGCTGGTGGTAGAGGATTACTAAGTGATTTAATTGATACTCCAGGAAGTTATATTGTTAAACAAAATTCACCTGATGAAGTTGATGAAACAAGTGAATTAAATAAAGATTGTAATACGTGTCAAGGTGTTGGGGTTGTTACAACATACTACCCAAATAATACATATTTAACAGAAAATCCGGAAGCAAATACCCAAAACAAGGTTTTGTGTTGTAATGAACAATCCAAAGCCAGACGAAGAGTTTTACCTGCTAGCACAAATTTGAGTCAAAAATATTATACAACACTTCAACAATATCGCCAAAATAGATGTAAAACCTTTCAACAGAGAGAATTTAATTTCCAATCTGGCTCTTCTATTCTTAATAATAATTTGACAAGTATTGATTCTACTGTAACACCTGAAGCGCTTGCTTCTGCTAAAGCAGGTAGTCCTTTAGCACTATTAAACACATACTTTGCTAATTGCCAACCTAATGCTGAAATATATAATGCTACACAAAATGCGTTGGTAAGCCAAATGATATCAATAATGGTAAATCAAAGTATTTTAACAACAAAACAAGTTCAAGAAATAGATTCTCTTAATATAAATACAATTCAAGATTTTTTTAATTATTTACTTACCTTACCTCAGCCAACACAAAACAGCGCAATTTCTGTATTTGAAGCGTTTATTAATAATCCATATTGGGGAATGCCTCTTACAGGTCCTTCAAACCCAATAGGCTGTAAAACAGTTATATATAAACCAAATAACTATCAATATGCTAAACAAGGCGCTGTTGATTCAAGTGCTAAATTACTTAAACTTAAAGTGGATACAATTACAACAAATGCCGCAAGTTTTAACAATTATAACGCAAATCAAAATACAAGTGTTCCTCAACTCACAAATGGAATAGCACCAACAACCCCTTTTATTCTTAAATATAAAGTTCCTGGTTGTAATACACCTAATATTTTCCCTTATCAAAATAAAAAGGCGTGTAACTATAGTAGCACACCTAATTATCGTGTTCCAATTTCTCAACCCAGTCCATATCGTTACTATCCTGGAACAGTATTTACTTCTAATAATTTTTCTACTCTAGGCAATATATATTTATCAAAATAAAACACACCTCTTCTAAAAATCATCTAATAATAATGTTTCCTCTTTTGTAATCGGTAAAAAAATATTTACTTTTTCCGAGAATTTATTACAAGGTATTTTAAATTTTTCGCACCAGTTTACAGATTTTTGTATATTACTCTTTTTTACAGCTTCCATTTTATCATCCTTATTTTTATTTTTAATCATATTTATTATTTGAGTTATTGATTCTAATTGTTGTTGTCCAATAATATTATTCATATCGTCTATCTTATTGATAAAATAATAGGGAATTTCTTGCTCAATAATAGAAGCAATATTTGTGTTTTCCTTATAATTACTTAACTCTTCTTTTAAAGAAATATAATAATTTTTATATAATTCTTTTTTTGTTTCGTTTTTAATAAAATTTTTACAAATAACATATTTTTCGAAAGTTGTTATCTTACTTGTATTTGGTTTAATTATAATTGTTTTATCATATAATGAAGTAAATATATATAAAATATCTATTATTGGTTTATAAAATACATTATCTATTTTTATTATACAGACACCATTTTCACTTTGATGTTTTAAAATAATAAGTAAAATATCTAGCATGCTAATTATATAACTATTTAAATCATTAAACTTTTGGTTGTCAATTTCATAAAACATAAAATCATAATTATTACCATTTATTGTTTTATATAAATCTTCGCATAAACTATTATATACAATATATTCGTCGGTGCTATTTTCTCTTAGTAATTCATAACAATATAATATATCCGAATAATTTGGAGTAACATATACAGATTTAATATTCGTTGTTTTAAACCCCTCAAAAATGCTACCATTGTTAGCAATTTCTAAAAAATCATAAAAAACGTGTGTTTTAGGTTTTAATTTACTCACTGAAAACTTTGAACCAGGAACCTTTGAAAAAATAAACTCATATGGGTTTATTATTTTTGTTATTTTCTCGATGGTCTCTGTGGTTTCTGTTTCTAATTTTGATGAACATATATTTTCTAATTGTGAATACATATTTGTGTAATAAATATAAAGACTATGACACGTATATGTATTAATTTTTTCGTTAGAAAAACTCATATTTATTTTAAAGCTATGATTTGTTTTTGGTAATATATAATAACTCATTATTGATATTGTATATTATATATTATATATAAATATTTAAGTAATTATTTTTCAATCTTGATTAACTTGAATCTTCGTCGTCTTCAATAACAACTTTTTTTTTGGAACTCTTAGATGGTTTTTTTTCTTCTAGAGCAACACCCTCTATTTTTTTTGGTTTTGTTTTCTTTTCCTTTTTGTTTTCTTTTCCTTTTTCCTTTTCTTTCTCATTTTGTATAACACTCTGAATAGTCTGAGGCTCATCATCCAAAGCCTCTGTAGCATTTACAAGCAATAATTTTTTATTTAATTTTTTAACTAAAGGTTTGCTTTTTTGAACTTGTTTTGTTGCTACTTTTACAGCCTCGTGTGTTTCAAAATTGTTTTCTACTCTATCCATTTCATTATACTCACCCAATTCAAGTTCTACTTTTTCGGTATTAACCATCATAACTTTTTTATAAACGAAATATCTATTTAAAAACGATATTTTTTTTTCATATGCGGTCATTTCAATTGATTTACCATAATCTTTTTCTTTAAATTTATTTATTTTTATCTCTTCTAACATCTTCATATATAATTCACTAAATAATCCAGATGCTTCAGGTAAACCAAAAGATCTCGCCTCATCTCTACTTATTAATTTAAAACCATAATTTTCTAATACACGGTCTAAATAATCAAAATTGATTATATATTCTGATATTAACTGATTAATGGATTCTTGATACACATCAATTGTATATCCGATAGAACTTGAGTTATCATCAAATGATTCAGCGCTATAATTTTTTACAACCTCCCATATTTTTTTACCGTCTTCTACAATTTGAATGCTCTCACCTTTTTGTTTTTTACTTAATAATTTAAAGATCTGTTTTCCATCATAAGCTGTTCCGATAAAATAACCTCCTAGTTTTGTGCATTCAGAAACATTTCTCATAAATCCTTGTAAAGTATCCGCATTTTCGAAAAAGTAATGTAGAGCAAATTGACATGATGATACATTAAACCCATCTTTGGCTTTTCCAAACTGTCTAGCAACCCCCTTTCCAATTTTGTCAGGGTCAGACGAACCAGTTCCAAAAATGGTTTTTGTAATTTGTATTGCTTTATCATTTAATAACCCAGATCCATTTTTTATATTAAATCCGCTATCACCATGAACAAATAAAGCGTGTGGCATATGTTTTGTGGTTTTTCTTAATTTTAAAAATCTAGCACAAGCACCATCAAGACGATTTTCTAAATTGTCTTTTGATTTATCGATACCAAAGACAAACGAAAGTTTTGAAGCAATCCATTTAGGTAAATCTCCTGCCTTTCCACAAGCATAATCAATTAAAGTATCACCAGGGTTTGATACACTTGTTATTAGAGTTTTTTTAACAAATAAATTATGAAAGTCCTTGAGCCCTTCAGTTTTTAAACCACCAACTGATTTATTATAATAAATATCTTCATCAACCATAACATCAGGAATATTTAATCCTGTACAAATCATATCTTCTGTAATAGGATTGTGAATTGACTGCCAATTACTATTTGCTACATGATAAGCATTACCAAAGTTTCTTTTATTTTGACGCATATCCGCTGTTTTATCGTGTCTGACTCTTAAAGGATTCCATCTCCAACCTTTCTCTTTTGTTTGGTCATAACTAAATTCTACAATTGTATTATCATAAAAGATATCCTCTTCTGTAGTAAACATTTGATAAGAATTATTATCGTCTTTTCTAAGAAGAATTTTACATAATCCCGCATCAACGTCATAAGGATTTGTTGGGTAAAACTGAACTGGTTTTGATTCTTTATTATTTCGTTCCTCATAATTTTTATATTCCGGTAGATTATCATCTATTATATCTTGACACGGATTTATAAAACCATGTTCGCTTTCAACAAATGTACACTTTAACTGAATAATTTTATAATTATTAGATTGTTCATTCAGTAATATATTTGTCCCCGTTTCAAACTTTTGCCTAATCACATCTTCGCCAGAAGGTGTTTTAATTGTATCAACTAAGAAATCAATTGTGTTATATTGAGGTGGTTTCCATTTAAATGAATAAGCCCAAGTAATTTTTGATAAAGGTCCAGCTTTGTCAATAGAGTCCGAACCCACACCGAAATACGCATGTGTAAAGATTAAACCATCTGTATTATATTTAAACAATCCTTGTCTTTCTTGCGATAATATTTCATTACATGCGCTGAATATATCACCTTTATCAGGATTTTCAGGAAGAAATCTTTTATGTAAGAATTTAATAGGAGACGCATATATAGCAGATTTTTTATATTTTTCTAAAAGCATCGTAGCAGTTTTAGTGGAAGATGAAGAATCATCTGCTTTTAAAATCGATACAGCATCTAATTTAGTAATCGTTTTTTTGAGCAACATATAACGCGATTTGTACTGGTCGCCTTCATCTTTTAATTTAATAAATGGTGTTGCTCTTACGTCTAATTTATTTAAATAATATATATCAAACGCAGCATATGTATTAAAGAATTTTTTATTCTTATCATGAAGAATCAATTCTCCATCAATAATTGTATTATATAACTCCTTATTAAATGTTTGAGAACCAGTAAATATTACTTTCATATTTGTGTCTATTAAATAAATTTTACCTGATTCATGAATAAACATCAAATGTCTGTCACCATCTGCTTTATCAGTTACAACAAAATCTTTTCTAATGTTAGGAGCTATAGAGTTTTCATCAATTTTTGCGACATTTGTCATCTGAAGCGTAAATGAATTAGGACCAATAAAATTGTTATTTCTCACAGGTTTATCTGGTTTATACGCATCTTTATAAATAATATTCATGTAAGAATTAATAACACTTTTTTGTTCAACATAAGAAACTGGATAATTTGTCCCTTGTAATCCAGATAAAACGAATTTTATTACTTTTCTTAAAGATTCTAATATGCTTTTAGAGTTGTTAAATAGAGTTCCTGGTCCTATTTTTTTATTATCAACTTCAAGTTCAATTTCATACACCTCTTGTTTTTCAAAAATATTAGATTCTTCTAAAGAATAATATTTCTGTCCAAAATCACTACTTTTGCTTATACTTATGTCAACATTTATGGGATGATCTGGGTGTGTAAAAGTAACACGATTTAAATAACGAAACTCTTTCTTAGAATTTTTCCAATTTTGTATAATAAATCCATACGAATTTTTTCCTGTTTTTGACATATACGACTCTTCAAATTGATATGAAACACGAAAGTTAAAGTCGTCAAAATTTACTAAATATTTTTTATTATTTTGGTCCTTTTCATAATCCTTTTTAACAAAAGAAATACCTTCAAACCCGAATTTTAACAATTCATTAATATCATTTGTTTTACAATATTTTTGTATTTGTGTTATACCATATATTTCTGTTCTTATATTTGAAGTTCTAAATGTGCCAGTATTTTTATCAAGAAATACATTTTTTACAGTTAAACGACTTATACCGTTTTCATCCTGACAAGTAAAACCGTCAGATTTTAATTTTTTTATAACATCATCATAATCATTTTTTGTTAAATGTTTTACTTTTCTAGTTCCAAACCTTACCTCTAATTCAGGACTTTTATAACCTGTTTTAATGTAAGGATTAGATTTAAAATAAGCATCGACTACATTATCAAACATTTGTTGTGGGGTTATTGATTGCTTTCCTTTTACTTTCTCTGGGTTTTGAGGTTCTTCAGGCATATCTTCAATATCTTCACCAAATATATCTTCAGGTATAGCATCTTTAACACCCTTAACAGGTGTCGTTTTAGTTTCAATAATTTCTCTTTCCTTTTCTTTCTCTTTCTCATTTATATCAACCTCTCGAACCGATTCTTTTGGGTCAAATTTGTAGGCTTTTGCTACTTCTTCAGGTCGTTTTTCTTTTAATCGATTATATCTGGCTTCTGTAATAAATTGAAACGTGTCATCCTTTTCTTTAAGATATCTATAATGAGGATCTTCACCAATATTAACAGGAGTTAAACTTTTGCTACTACTTGGACTTTTAATAGCATTAGCACTTGCTTTAACATTTTTTTTTAAATGTTTCACTTCTTCTGAAGTAGGAGTAAATGCAACTACCTTTTTTGCAACTTCAGGATCCGCCTTTTTTAGTTTTTCATATTTCTCTTCATCAAAAATTTCGTGTTCACCAGTTATATCGTCTAATAATTTATATAATTTTTCACCAGTAATTGGCGTAATATTTGGAGACGTAACCTCTGGTCCAAGAGATTCTAAAATAGAGTTAATTTCTTTGTTGAATGAAGACATCGTTTATTTATAGTATAGAGACATATTTCTAAATTGTTCTTCAATTTTTTTAAAAATATTGAATAAATGATTCATACAATTCCTTCTTAGATTTTACTTTTCCAGTTTCTTTATTGATGGTTTCAATAACTAATTTATTACAATACTCTAATAACTCTGAAACTTTATAAAAAGATATGGCTTTAACTGGTTTATCAATGTTGTCAATTTTTAATAAAGATGATTTGTATGTTTCTAATTCCTGACTATCACTTAAAAGTAGTTTGTAACCAAATTTATCCTTGTCGAAATTTTGTATTACAAAAATATCCTTACTATCATTCGTGATTAATTCATAATATGTTTTTTTATTAATAAAAAAAACGTTTATATTTTCAATAACACATAATGTTAATAATGTTTTTAAATCAATCTTATATTCATTTGCTAATTGATTTTCTATATTAGAAATGGATGAAAATTTATATGGTTTTATTAAGATCTTATTTTTTCTTATTTTTTCAACATAATCTATTTTAAATTTTTTTTCAACTATTGGTGTTATAAGTCCTAACATTTCGTAACTGACATCACCATTTTTAATAAGATAAAAACACCAAAATAATGAGTCTTTTTCTTTTGGAATACAGAAATCATGATCCAACTTTGTAACTGTATTAATCGTTGTTTTTTTAACATTTTTCTTAAAATTATCAACTCTATTTTTAAGAAAGGATGTTATATTATTTTCAGATAAAAAATAGTCTTGTAATGTATTTATAACATCACAAGATATAATATTGTTATTTATTTCGTATTGCATTATTTGTTAATTATTTATATAATATATCTTTATTATCTTTTGTAAAATATGTATTTTTATAGTCTTCTTTTTTTTGTTCTATCTTATGTAATGCGATTTCTTGTGTATTAACATAATTAATATAAACAATCAATTCTTCGATTATAATTTTATTGAGGTCAGAAAGATTTATATGAATACCATATTTATTTTCATTCAACGTTACATTAGTATGTTTGCTAAGAATACGCAATACTTCTATTTGATTAAATTTATTCATTTTTTCAATCATTTCTCTAACGTAATTTAATTCACTAATAGAAAAATTATTTACTTCATTTTTAGAGAGTGAAACTTCCATATGATAAAATAATAATTTTGTTTTTAAACTTTATTTGTTCATTATTTATATTTTAGTATTTATATTTTAGTATTTATATTTTAGTATTTATATTTTAGTATTTATATTATATTATTTTACATTCTCTCTATTAACCAATTACGATTCTAGGTTTTGATTCTTTATTTTTATCAACTCTAGTAAAAACCCTATCAACCTTTGGTGTAATAAGTTCTCCTATAACAGATACATATTTATCATTTAGTTCAAAACGCTGACCAATTATGCGAATCTCAAATTTGTCACCTTCTTGTATAGTTGAAAAGTATTGGTGATTGTAATGATGGTCTCTAGCAATAAATACTACAACTGGAGAAGGAATACTATCAGAACTTTCAGCACGAATACCAGCCTTTGTAATATTTTTCGCAATACATGATATTTTTGCGCCTTCTACGGGAAAGCAAACTTCACACTCAAAAACAACCTCAAATAATATATATACACCTCTTTCAATTGTCCCGCAAGAATAAGTAATTAACTTGGAAGAATTTGGTTTTACATATCCTTCTACTAAACACCTGCCTTCAAATTTTTCAGAAACATTTTTCTCAATTATTTCTTTTATATTGCCACCTACAGCAGTAATAGGTAAAATAATTTTTCTGGTTATAAGACATCTTGAATAAATTGGTTGTATTACGGCGTCTCTTCTTTTAAATTTTTGTTGTTTTGCTACTGTTTCCATTCTTATATTTAATATACATTTTATCTTTTAATTATTTTCAATTTTATATTTAATTTTAAATTAATAATTTCATCATATAAATTATTAATTTAATTACAACTATTATAAATGTATTTAATATTTGGTATAAATTATAATTTTACGTTTAAAATTACGTTTTTATATATAAAAAAATTGAATTTAAATATTTATATAAAAATAACTATATAACTAGTAGAATGTCAGAATCAGAAGAATTCATAACCGTATCTAAACCAAGAAAAGTTATAATAAGACGAGATAAAAAGATTATAATAAAAAAAACTAAAACCGAAGAAGAAAAAAGAATAGAACAAATAGAAGTAATTAAAAAAAGACAACAAAGAGAAAATATTTTAAAAAGTATTAGTGATAAAGGAGAATACTTAGAATTAGAAGGGAAAAAGTTTATATATTCAAACCAACAAGATGCTGCTGATAAATGTATAGAAGCATATAAAAATGGTGCGGTTGCTGTTTGTTTAATAGCTCAACCAGGAACAGGTAAAACAGGAACTGCGCAAGCAGTTATGATACATATGACAACTAATCTAAATGATGAAGAAATAATATCTTCTGAAAATATTATTAATTGCACCGGTATGTCAGATAATGATTGGGAAACACAATATAAAAATAGTGTATTACCAGCGTATAAAGACAATATATTTCATAGACAAAATTTAATTAAACAGAAAGATAAATTACAACTCTTAAAAAATGGATTGATTATACCAGATGAATGTCATATAGCATCAGGAAGTAAAATGACTATAGCAAAAATATTAAAAGAAGCAGGTATTTTAAATATTAATGTTTTAGAGATGAGAAATATAAAGATACTTGATATATCAGCTACACCAGATGCTGTATTACATGATTATACAAAATGGGGAACAAAATGTGCTATCGTAAAAATTCAACCAGGACCATCATACAAAGGTTTTGAAGTAATGTTAGAAGAAAACCGTATAATAGACGCACCTAATTTAGAAGAAATAGAAGATTATTATGAATTGTTAGAGTTTTTAAATGAAAGATATAAAAATACTACAAAAAAATATTTTCCGTTTAGATTATTAGATCCTTCTAAAATAAAAATTTTAGAAAATGTATGCGAAGAATTCGATTGGGATTATTTAAATCATAATTCAGATGAAAGAATTGATGAAATAGACAATTTAATGAAAACCCCTCCTAAAAAACATACACTTATAGGTATAAAGGGTTTTTGGAGAGCGTCAAAACGAATTTATATGAAACATGTTGGAGCAACTTATGAAGCAAAACCTAAAAAACGTGATGTTTCAGTTACGGCACAAGCATTAACTGCCAGGTTTTGTGATAATTATGAATATTCAGGAGATCAATTAGATATTAATTTACGTCCTTTACATTATTGTGATAAAGAAGCAATAGAACAATATGTAGATTGGTTTAAGAATGATTGTGATTTTAGCGTATCAAAATACAAATCACATCGTATTTCTTCAAATGGTAAAGGTAAGGTAAGTTCTAAAGAAACAAAGGTAAATATAAAAATTGTTGGTGGAATTAATAATGATAATAATGATAATGAAGTAAAAGAAGTTATTATCAAGATATGCAAAACACAAGAAGAAGCAAAAGAATACTACAATACAGAATTAAAAGAAAAAATGAAAGGTAGAGGACCAAATAAAATAAAACCAAATGAAGATGGTTTTTATGAAGCAACTATTCGTTCAAATAAAAAAATTTATAGTTTGGATGAAATAAAAAATGAAAGAAAACAAGGACTAACAGAAAATAATTATAGATTTTACCCTTGTTATAAAGACATAAATGATAAGACTACCTTACAATGGTGGTTAATACATTATTAAATCAAAACAAAAAGGTTTAAAATTTATAAAATAATGCCATCTCAGGTGTAACGAACCAAATTTTGCCATCCTTTTTGATTTTATTAAAAAATCTTAATATGAATTCTTGTAAAACACACAACTCTGTTTGACTAATTGCGTCATGAACATTTCCATCAGCATCTTTGTAAGACCTTGTAGATTCTTTTGTATAAATTTCATCTCCAATAATTTTGTTCAATTTTGTCATCGTTTTATCTTTACCAGATTCATCGCAACGAGCACCTGTGTTTCGTTTCGCTAAAACATCTTTTGTCTTAAAAACCAACCCTTTGTTACCCTTTTTATATCCAATAAATCCAACAGTTTCGTTATATTCGCTCTCTCTATTTTTCAAAACCTCTTTGGCTTCTTTCGACTTTGCCAAGTCTTCTTCATCTTCTGGTTCTGCTTCTATCCAGGTATTGCTATCTTTATCTAAAATCATAATTTGTCTTTTATTTATTTTATAAAAAATAATAGCAATCATGCTTTTTGTTTTAATCATATTTTTATCAAAATAATTTTTAGTATACCATTCAAAACTATTTTTTTCTATACTTTCCAAAGAGTATAAATAATTTATTAATTCTAATTTGTCTTCAAATAATAATGTTTCTATTAAATGTTCCGTTAATATTTCTAATAAATATTTTTTACTCTCGGAATAATCATTTGCCATTTTTCTAATAACGACGCCACTATGTTTATACCAATTATCATCTGCTCTAGGAACTTTCTTATATTGTCTTGTTATAGAATCAACCTGTGTAAATTCATTTGCTAAATCATAATTTGCTTTCATTTCATCGAATATTTGCTTTCCCGGCAATTCTTCTTCTTTACCATCTTTTTCTTCTTGTTCCATTCTGTCAATATTTCTTTTATCGACAACCGGTTTTAAAATTTGTTGGTTTAATTCAAAATTCACCATTTTATGTTTAAAATCAATAGGAACACTTCTCTCAAATATAGAAATATTTTTGTTACGCAATTCACTAGGCTGAAATAAATAATACTCGCCAACATTTATTAAATGACCTGTTCTTCCATATTTATCAACAATAAACTCATTATTATCTTCAATTAGAAGAGTTAAAGCAGCATATATTTGAACATATGGATAAGGTTTTGGTGTTCTAATAAGTTCAATTAAAACATCTTTTTTATAAAAGAATGATTGTTTCATTAATAATTTTATTTTTTGTAATATTTTTTCAGAATTTACCATTATAAACTTTTCATTATATGTATCTTCGTTTAAATTATCTTCATCAATTTCTTTGTTTGGACGACAATCATATTCGCATTTTTCCATATAATCGCAAGCAGACGAATAAGGTGCGTCTCCAACTTGGAAATTATTGTCAACAAACCCAGTCGATAATTCTTGAGTAATTGTACCTTGTATTTTGTTACTCATATTTTTTTGTGTAAAGTTAGTTTGGTCATGATTTATTATACAATCAACTGCTGTTTCCTTTAACACTCTACTTACTTTACCAATTTGAATCGCTTTGTATTCCGCAACACGATACACATATAAATCCGCCGCTTCTTCTTTGTTGTCTTCAAGAATAGTTCCATATAAAAATATTTGTGTATTACGTTTTTCAAAGGGCAAATCTTTGTGACTAAAATTACGAACACCACGACCAATAATTTGGTCAATACGATTCATATTATACCAAGGTTCTAAAACGTGAACTTGGCGAATAAATTTAAAATCAATACCTTCTGAACCAGCCTTTGAAATAAGGACTACTTTTACTCTATTTCCTTCTTTATTATTATCATTTGTTAAGGCTTTTACTTCAAAGTCATTATTTGGCGATAATCGCGGATCACCTGTTATCATAGAATAACAAGCAGGCATGTAATTTCGTCTATCTTCAGGTGGATTCATCGTTCTCACATCAACTGTCTCTGTTGGTTTATTTTTAAATAAAGATTTTGCTCCTTGACCGTATCTTACGAACCCCATTTCTTCTAATGCGAGGGCAACCGGAATTAAACCACTGTCAATATACTGTGAATAAATTAAAATAATACCTTCAGAAACTCTTTCTTTATCAGGCGAATAAATATTCTCCAATATTTCACTTATTTTTAAACTATATTTACCAATATTATCACGTGAAAAAATCTTACCATATTTTGTTAATGCGGAACGTGTGTATTCAAATGAACCTTTTTCTGGAGGTGATTTTTCATCAACATAATTCATAATTCTCTTTAATCCTTTTGGTCCAGTTAATTCGTGTGGGTCTATATACATATTTTCTGATTTAGCACTAGAACTAGAATTAGAACTAGTGCTAGCACTTGAATCACTTTTAGAGGAGGATTGACCACCTTTTGTTTTATATGTTACTAATGTATGGTCAGAATAATTTTCCGTGTCTTCTTCTGTTTTCTCATTAGGGATCGCCTTTTTATTTAATTTTTTATAATATTCGTCAGCGCGTCCTTCTGTTAAAGTTCTATTTGTAAATGGTTTGCTACTTTTGGTATTGTTAGTAGATAATTGTCCTTCTGTTAAAGTTCTATTAGATCTTTGACTTACAAAATCATTATCCAGTTGTTCATCATCATTATTAATATTATCATTTTCTACATCCCCCTTTTCTTCGTCATTTTCTGCGTCTTCTTCACCTTCTTGTTCTTCTTGTCCTTCTTCAAATAGTTCACTCGGAATGGATGAATCAATACTTGAATTTTTTGAAGGACCATCTGATACAGAATCTGCTATTTTATCTGAATATGTAATACTCGGTATGTCTTCAATTAAATCTTTAAGCCCATCATACGGATAAGAAATAATTAACGACTCTAACGGAATTAATAATAAAGTATATCCAAACGATTCCATCTCTGTAAAACTGGGCATATCTCTTACAACACCTTTTTTTGTTGTTACATTAAAATTTTTATTTCTTAAATAATTAATTATATATTTATATGCGCAACTTTGACATTCTCCACAATTGTTACACTTTTTAAACTTTAATAAATATAAATTAAGAATGCGTTGTCTATCCTTTTCATTAATTTTTAACGTATTCATTTGGTGAGTGGGGTATTTAATCGCTGGAAATGTATTCTTTATTGCGAAAACATCTGGATAAACTCTGTATGGAAATGTATAAGGATTCTCACCTCTGACAAAAGAAACATAACCAGTTGCTTTTCTTATTAACATTTCTTCACCTTCCTTGCCTTTAAAATTTCCATCTGTATCAAAAACGTCTTTTACATCTATTTTCGCACGTCTATCGTTCATATTCATTAAATTTAATAACCAAATAATTTCTTTATAACTGTTATACATAGGTGTAGCAGATAAAAGCAATAACCTCATGTTATTAGCAATTTTTATGAGCTGTTCTAAGTACATAGCAACCTTCTTATTTTCGTTATCATCTGTTTTACGTATATTATGAACTTCATCAATTACAATTAACCTATCATTAAATTCGTTACGCAACCTTCTCATAGCGGCTTTGTCTAAAACTAGTTTTTCATCTAAAATTTTCGTTTTTGAAGATTTACCTTTTGTAGCCTTTGTACCTTTTGTCTCATTTAATAATTTTGTTCTTTCTTCTCTCTGTGCTACCCGTTCTTCCTCATTAAACTTAATTATTTTTATTATATAGTTAGCAAATTGACCATAACCTAAAAACAAATATGAATTATTGATTAATGATTTAATTTGACTAATTACTTTCTCTCTCGATATCCCTTTCATGTTCATAGGATTTATTTCCTTCAATAACTTATTCCCTGTGCATGACCTAATGTTCCATAATCCATCTACTAACTTTAATTTTCTTTCGTCAAACAATTGTAATCGAAAGTTATCTTGAACGTTTTCAGAAGCAACTATAATTGTTCTTTTAGAGAGACCAATTTGCCTTAAATAATCACGCATTTCTTCACACACACCAATTGCGCTGCAAGTATTATGTGTTACAGTAAAATCACCCATTAAATATCTACAATTATCATTTAACGTAAATCCATAGTAGTTGTCTTCATTAACATATTTTACTTCAATACCTGTAACAAGAACATCTTTTATTTGTTGTCTAGGTTTTGCTTGTTTTCTTTGAATTTTGGTAGGTATAGTTTCAATACCTTCTCCACTTATATTAATTCTATAAGTAGTGCCATACTTTTTAACACCATTATATGTCCAAGATGTTTTTTTTATTGATTTATAACAAGCAAAACCTAAACTTCTTGATAAAAATATTACATCGTCCATTAGTTTTTCATTTTTTTGTGAGAATTCAAAAACACTTTTTTTATCTAGACTTCCATCACTATCTAGTAATCCCGCTAATAGATTTAATCTGTTTTCTCTTGAATTACACTTATATATGTGTGGTATATGTTTATTATAAACTAAGTTTAGTTCATTTAAAGCATTTAAAAACTTATTATTTTTTGATTTGCCATTACCAGAAATACCATAATCATATTTACTTCTAAAAAACAATCCTAATTCATATTCTTTTAACTTGTGTTTAAAATAATGTAATACAGTCGTATCTTGGCATGTTATTACAGAACCTCTTGACGATCCGTCACCTAACCAATAACCTATCATATACGGATCTATTGGTACGGGGGTTTCGCTAAATTCAACAGAAACTTTATAACCCTTTAATAAACTCTTTTTTTTATCAGATAATAAAATGTAGTCTTTAACAGGTATTTCAATAATATTTTCACTAGTATTTCTATTATTTTGTATTTCTTTAAAAAAGTTTTCAGAATTATTTTTAATTAGCATTTTTTGTTCATTATCTAAAGGGTTAAATGTAAATGTTTTGGATTGAAATTTGTTATTTTCTATCCATTGAATATTATAATGTGTATTATTTTTATGATTATTGTGAGATATTTTTGGAAATCCTGATGCTTTTAAACAAAGTATATGTTCTTGATTAACAACATAAGATTCGCCTTTAACTGGTATGATATTATACATTTTATCGACGCCTTGCGCTAAAGAAAGAACTCGTCTTGGCGTTGAATCGTCTCCCATTAATAAATCGTTTACTTGAATATCTTGAACCATTTTAATTGTTCCATCATACATAATAATAGGGGTATTAATCGCGTGACATTTCCCTGATCCTAATCCGTGGTACAAGAGCAAACTATTATAAGGAGTTTGAAAAGAAAGAAAGTTTTTGACAAATGCTTGATGAGGGGACAATTCAAAATCTGCTTTTGCTAGAGCGTCGGCATATTCTTTAATATTTTCATGAACTGTGCCATCATATTTTGTATCATTAAATTCTTTTTTTTCTGCGATTTTTACATTAAATAATTTATCATTTAAATTTGGATATAAATAAGGGGTGTCGTCCGGAGTTTCACTTAAACAATTTCTCTCTACAATCTCCCTTTTTAATAAGAATTTATTACATTCATTTGTATATAAATTATCATCTGAACAGTTGCTTTTATCATAATCAGGTTTTAAATTGTAGTCACAAGACTCATCATTTATGCTTTCACTTTCTTTTATAGATGAAGATGATGATGTCCAAGCAAAAGAAGATGAAGATGAACTAGAAGGCGATTTAGAAGTCGAATTAGAAAGCGATTTAGAAGTCGAATTAGAAGTCGAATTAGAAGGCGATTTAGATGATGATGATTTAGATGATTCAGATTGTTTTGAACTTTGTGTATCTGATGATGATTCAATAACTATTTTTTTCTTTTTAGGATTTTCTGTCATAATATTATATATTATGAATATAATCTATATTCTTTCAACACTTTATAAATATTTGTAATTAATTGTTTTTTTTCTAAATTATATGGTCTTATAGATTCTAAACATTTATCTAATGTTTTCCATTCTAATTTACTTACTTCTGTTTGTTGAAAATTGTCTAATAATTCATTATTATCATTATTTATAAAAGCCAAAAAATATTTGTGTTTATAAGATTTATAATTTGTCCCTATAAATATTTCTTCAAATGGTATTACATTATCAATAATTACTAATTTTGTTTTTAAAATCCCAGTTTCCTCTTCAAATTCTCTTAAAGCACAATCAATATCCTTTTCTTGATAATTACGGCGACCTTTTGGAAATTCCCACTCTGTTTCATCCCATTTTGTATTACTGTTTTCTATAATATTTTGTAATGTAATTTTTTCACCATCAATTTGAACACCATTTTTTATGACATCGAATTTTTTTGAAGACGTAAATTCTTCATTCTTGTATTGAATATTCGACGTATCACCCCACATCATAATCCATAACTTATCAAATGGTTCATTTAATAATCTTTCTTTTTCTTGTATAGACATTTCATTTACTATATTTTGTATATGTTCTATATTATAAGGCGAATACTTGCCTCTAATAAAATCTATGTAACCAAAACTATCTTTTCGTCTTAACATAAGAAACTCTACATCAAAATTAACTTCTCTTTCTCTAAATAAAACAACCCCATAACTTGTAATAGGTAATTTACACTGATGAAACATATGGCCTTGCTTACCGCAATTGTTACACGAACTATTAGTTTTATTCATCTTATTAGTATTAACTAAATATTTTTAAATCATAAATTTATAATAATTTACGAATATATTATTTACTATATTAAAGTTTAATTTACATTTATATTTTTCTTTAAAATATAAATGATACAACTTGATCCAAAAGTATGGGGGCCTCATATGTGGTTTTTTATAAACACAATTGCAATGACATATCCAAATAGACCAAATGCTATAACAAAAAAAAAGTATTATGACTTTATGCAAAACTTACCGATGTTTATTCCGATAGAACACATGTCAGGAGAATTTTCTAAATTATTAGATGAGTATCCAATTCAACCATATTTAGACACAAAAGAATCATTTATAAGATGGGTTTGGTTTATTCATAATAAAATAAACGAAAAATTAGAAAAACCACAAATAACATTAAATGAATTTTATAAACATTATTATGAAGAATATAAACCGAAAAATGTTAAGTTAGCAGAATATTATAAGGTGTGTTCAAAAATAATTTATGCGTCAATTATTTTAGCACTAATTTTTGTTATTTTTTACTTGTATGATAAGTAAAATAATTATATATTAACATATATTAATATGAAAAATAAAATTAGCAAAAAACAGTATAAGCATAGAAATAAAAAATATAAAAATAGTAACAGATGTAAAAATAGTAAAGGAGGACAACCTAAAGATGTTGTAGCAGATAGTTCGTCCCCATCTAGCGCAGTATCACCAATATCTGAATTAGATAATGATATAATGAGATTTCAACCAACACCACACGAATTTACACTTATACATCCTGACTCTAGATACCCTTTTAATTTTGATGTACATTTTTTTCCTGAAACATTAGACAAACATATTCATGATATAATTAGTTCTTTTTTAATTATAAGAGAACAATTTCCACAAGGCTTTGATTTAGATAGTTTTCATTTAACTGTGCAAGATATACTTAATATTATACAAACACCTATGTTTATTACAGTTGTTAAAGAACGACACAAGTTATATAATATAATTGTAACAGACGGAAAAAAAGAAATTAGAGAAATAAGCGTTGCTGAATTTCAAAAATTAGCAAATAAAGAAGGGGTTTTCTTATTATCTCTTTTACAAAATATTTTTCATGCGCTACATAGGGAAAGAGGGTCTATTAATATAACTTTAAATAAAGTAAAACAAATAGGTAATGATAACCGAGAACTAGAAGAAATATTAGATAAGTATTTTTCGTTTTTTGAGTTAATAATCGCACGATTTTATAAATCATTATCAGTAAAACAATTTATATATATATTGTCCTTGTTTGCTTTAGATGATATAAAATCAACTTCGTTTTTATTTTCATTTACCCAATCGATGACAGAAAAACTTCACGATATAGGAATAATTATACCAACAGGTTCAAATATTGTTCCGGGTGACGGTTTTGATCCAAGTGAAATAATTTATAGATATGGTAGTGATTTAAATAATATATTACAACTTCCAGACCTTGAATATGGGAAAACTTTGTCAGATTTGTCTAAAGATGTATCAAACACTTTTGTTAGTATTGTAAATAAACGAGATAGTAGAGGTACTCCTATTACCGAAATCGAAATAACTAAATTTACTGTAACATTTATAACTCTTACTTTAAATAGAGGTTCTATAATTAGAGATTCAAAAATACTATTAGGTATTACATTAAACAAAGAGGTATCTAATTTAACTCGTAATACTTATGATTATAGTTTAAAGTATATTTGGACAATTAACACTAACATACAACAAAAATTAATGAGTTATTATTCTATAAATATGTATATTCCATATTTTGATAAAATAAATGTATTACATTCTGGAATTAAACGTGTATTACAGGGTTCTCCACTATATTTTTTAACGAGAGGAGAAGGTCTATACCGTTACTTGACCAAAGGAAAAAAAAGAGGTGGAAAATTACAAAAAGAAAACGATAAAAAGAAAACGATAAAAAGAAAACGCAATAGTAAATTATAATTTAATTATTGTTAATTAATATTTTCGTTATTATGTTTATATAATATATACATAATGAAAATAAATGAAAATAAATTTGGAGGTAAAGTAATAGCATCAGGTGGGTTTGGTTGCGTTTTTAGCCCATCTTTAAAATGTAAAGGAAAAAGGCGTGAGAAAAATAAAATATCAAAAGTTATGACAAAAAAACATGCTATTACGGAATATAATGAAATTATAAAAATTAAAAAAAAGTTAAACAAAATTCCAAATTATTCAAATTTTTTTCTTATAGATAATTTTGATATTTGTGAGTTAGAAAAATTATCTTCTAGAGATTTAGAAAACTTTAAAAAAAAATGTTCAGCATTACCAAAAGATGATATAGACAAAAAAAGTATTAATGATTCGTTAAATAAAATTATGGCTTTAAATATGCCAAATGGCGGAATCCCTGTTGATGATTATATATACGATAACGGTTCTTTTGAAAAACTAATACCGCTTAATAAATGCTTAATAAATTTACTAATTAATGGGATAATCCATATGAACAAAAATAATGTATATCATAGTGACATTAAAGATTCAAATATATTAGTAAAAAATAACAACGGTAAAATAGAAACTAAATTAATAGATTGGGGTCTTTCAGTTGAATATATTCCAAATATAGAACAAAATTTTCCGAAACCTTGGAGAAATAGACCTTTACAATTTAATATTCCATTTTCAGTTATTATTTTTACAGATACATTCGTAGAAAAATACACAAAATATATAAAAAATGGAGGAGAAACAACATATGAAAGTTTGAAACCATTTGTTATTGATTATTTTTATATATGGATTAAAAAGAGAGGAGCTGGACATTATAAATTTATAAATTCAATTATGTTCATGCTTTTTAGTAATGAACTACAAAATATTGAACAAGATGTTAAAATTAAAATGGTTGAAACCCAATACACAATTATAACCATAGTAAATTATATAGTTAATGTATTAATACATTTTACCAGATTTAGAAAAAACGGAACACTTAATTTGCGTTATTATTTAGATAATGTCTTTATAAAAAATATAGATATTTGGGGGTTTATTATGAGTTATTACCCGATAATCGAACTTTTGTACAATAATTACAAAAATCTAAATAACCAACAACTCACGATTTTTAATCAATTAAAAAATATTATTATTAAATACTGCTATAAATCATCTATAGCACCAATAGACGTTAATGAATTAACTAAGGATTTACAAAAAATGTCAATTCTTTTAGAAACCGAAACAAAAATAAATGTTGGGTCAAAAACATCAATACGAACTATGAATCCAACAAGAAAAAAAGGGGTTACAGGAAGAACATTCGTTCCATATTCAAATAGTTCAAAAACATCAAAATCATATTTTACAAAATCAAAAAAATCGAATACCAAAAAACTAAAAAATCTTATTCTTTTACAAAACAAAAAATAATAATATTAACAAAATATTTAATTATAAAATATTATATTTTATAATTATATAATGGTGAAAGATTTCAACAAACTCTGTAACCCTGCCAAACTCTATTTTTTCTTGGTTATACTTTTTATTGTAATTGGATTATTTAGCAAAATAAATGTGATGGCTATAATTTTTAAACTTATATTTGCTTTTATTTGGACTTTCGTGTTAAATTGGTTGTGTAGTAAAGGATACACCACCCTTTCGTGGATAATAGTATTTTTTCCATTTATTTTGATGCTTATTGCCTTTTTTGGATATCTACAATTATCTAAGAGTAATCAAATGATGAATATGATGCAAATGAAGTCAAATTAAATACAAAACGTCTAATAATAAAGTAACAAACTAAACTAATAAACTAACTAACAAACTAACTAATAAACTAACTAACAAACTAACTAACAAACTAACAAACTAACTAACAAACTAACTAACAAAGTAACAAAATTATAATAATTTTATAATAATTTTTTTATTATAAATTTACATATTTATATTTATATAATGAGACTAGAAATATTTATATTAGGACTTACAGCATTTTTTATATATAACGCATACCAAGATGGAAAATATACAAAAATGTTATCTTCTTTTAAAAAATATTATAAAATGATTTTTTATGCGATTTTAGGTGTGAGTATTTATTTATTACTTAAAAAAAATCCCCATAACGGGAAAAAAATGTTATATTATGCTAATAATTTAGTGAAATTTATGCCAATTGATAAGTCTTCTGTTGAAATGTTTTCGCCAATTTTCGACTTTACATCGAAAGACGATAGTAGTTTTATGGAATCTTTAAATGACATCGAACCAAATTCATATAGAGCAGAAAAACGAATGTTAAATTCAGGGAAAAATTCGACAAAACGCTCAGTTAGTGAAACTAAAAAAAAATATGTAGCTGCTAATCAAGATTGGAAATGTGGTCACTGTGAGACAAGATTAGACCATACTTTTGAAATTGACCATAAAATCAGATTAGAATATGGAGGTGATAATGATGTTTCTAACTTGGTTGCTTTATGTAGAAATTGTCATGGTAAAAAAACTGCTATGGAAAACATGTAAAATGTATAACGAGTGAATATTGTAAATATTTAGTTTCAAAATAAAATTGTATATACATATTATATGAGTTCTTCACATAATAATTTATTAAATACATTTAATCAAATAAATAATCATAGTAGTGGAACTAGTGATCAAACAAATCATGAAAATATGTTACCAAAAATAGCAAAGCGATTTAATATTATTGTATTTTTCATGATATTAGTATTTTTTATTCTAAGTATATTAGCATTATTTAAGCCATCTGTATTTACATCTGCGAATGGTATGACTATGACAGAAGAAATGATAGCAGTTAACATATCATTAATAGTAACTTTTATATTGATCGTATCCGGATTATTAGTATTTTTTTTACCGAGTTTGTCAGATGTAAAAAAATTTATAATTCAAATACGAAGCACAGTATTTGTAGTTTTATTTACTATTTTTACAATTTTATTTTTTAGTCTTATGCCTAGTAGTATAATGAATCAATATGGTATTTTTATAACTCCTGCTACTATGTTAATTTCATTAATATTATTTTTCTTTGGAATTCAGCATAATTATACACATGATTTTAATGTGAATTATGAAAGAATAAAAAGTGTAATTTTGTTCTTATGTTTTATATTTACTTTATTCACTTATTATTCTTCAAATACTGGCGGGTTTGTTCAATATTTTTTTGGCTCTTCATTAATAATAACCATATTACTAGCATTTTTTTCATTTTTGTATGTTATTATTGTTTTGTCAATACCATCAGGTGGGTTTCCATCTGGTAAGCAAGGTCCCGCAAATTTTTTAAGTAAGTTCACTAGTTTTTCTGTTTATGGAACTATATCATTTATTATATATTTAATAATTATTGTTTGTGGTATCATATATTTGAAAGGTGGGTTTAATAGTAGTGCTTCATCTTCAAATAATACAAATAGTAATGTTAATAATCCTTATTATGGCAAAACCCCAGACTATAATAATGAAGTAAATAACACAACAAATCAAGCGAATAATTATTCAAACACCCTGAATACAAATTTTCAAGGAACTGTTTTAGATTCTATGTTTGATATGCCACCAAGCGATAATAAATCCGAAATTGAATTTTCATTTTCAAAAGTAAATAGTAAAAATAACTTTTCTTTTGGTATCCCATTACCTAGTTCTTATGTAGAAAACTCAAGTTTAAACATAGCATCCGGTATTCCTCTAGAAGGCACTGATAATGGTTCTACTTCGTTTAACGAAGGATTTACAAGTGGTGGTTCTATGGATAGTAATGAATATAAGCCAAATACATTAGCAATAGCAATAATATTTGTATTAATAACTAGTATAATTTTTGGGGTATCTTTAATAATAAATTTGTTTCCAGAATCAGGCACAGTTGGGCTTTCAAATAATTTATCAACATATAAACGAAGTCTTTTAATACTTTTTGGTGTTATTTTGTCAGGACTGTTAATATCGTGGATAGTTTATTATTCACAGCATTTAACGGGTCAATCAAGTATAACAAGTTTTGTATTAAATTTATTTCTAGTTATTGTAATACTTATATTAATTTATAAAACATTTGTAGTTCAACTTCCTGTAGGAAATTCATACAAAAATGGGTTTTTTAGTTTAATTATAAATTTATTCTTATATATTCCTTGTTTGTTTTCTGATTTATTTGAAGCATTCGTTAGCATATTTACAGGTCAAAATTATTCTAATTTGGCCAGTTCAGTTCTTCTAATAATAATTGCCGTGCTCCTTTTAGTTGCCTACTTTGAATTGCCTAGTTTAGAGTCTAAAATATCCTTACAAGGAGGAAAGCAAATAATAAATAAACCTGTTAATTTAAATCTTCAAACCCCTTTATTAACTTATGAAGACCTTAATGGAAATACTGATCCTAAATACGAATATGGTATATCAGCATGGTTTTTTATAGATTCTATGCCACCAAATACAAACCCATCTTACAGCAAATATACATCAATCCTTAATTACGGTAATAAACCCAATATAAGCTACAATTCTAGTGAAAATAAATTAAAAGTAACAATGGAACAAATTTCAAGAACAATTACACCAAACAGCGGGTCAAATACTAAAAAAGACTATACTGACACTACTACACAAGAGATTATTTATGAAAAAGAAGGAATACTGTTACAAAAATGGAATAACATAATCATAAATTATAGCGATGGAACTTTAGATGTATTTTTGAATAATGAATTAATGAAATCTGTTAATGGAATTGTTCCATATATGAAAATGGATTCTTTAATGTGTGGTTCAGAAAATGGTTTAATGGGTGGCATATGTAATGTTATTTATTTTACAAATCCAATTACCACAACACAGATGTATTATTTATACAATATGGTTAAAGATAAAACACCACCTATAGCAAATAATTCAAATAAAACTATTATTTCTGTATCAAAATAGAAAATTTCTAAATCTATATTATACAAATGGGTGCTTTAAGTATTGTTGTTACAATTGCTGTAATAGTTTTAATAATAATTTTAGTTAAATATTGGTTGTCAGACCCATATACTTTACAAAACATTCAATCTGGTCAAACTGCTTCTACAATTTCTTCTTCTTCTTTAGCAACTAATGGGTCCAACGCCCCATCTAGTAATTTTGCCTACTCCATTTGGTTTTACATAAATGATTGGAATTATCGTTACGGAGAACCTAAGGTTCTTTATGGGAGAATGGGATCAACTAGTGCTGCAGGTTCAGGATCTGTTTCTGGAATTAGCGGTTTAGATCCTTGCCCTGCTGTTGTTTTTGGATCAACCCAAAATAATATTGCGGTTTCTTTAGGATGTTACCCTGGCGTTGACCAAACACCAACTACTCCTGGTGGAACAACAGTTGTCCATACTTGTTCAATTGCTAATGTTCCTATACAAAAATGGACTAACTTTACAATTAGTGTTTATGGAAGAAGTATGGATATGTATATTGATGGAAAATTAGTCAGAACATGTTTGTTGCCTGGTGTAGCAAACATTAATAACAACTCAAATGTTTATGTTACACCTTCAGGTGGGTTTGATGGATGGACATCTAGATTTCAATTTTACCCTGGACCATTGAACCCTCAACAAGTTTGGAATATTTACACACAAGGTTATGAAAATTGGTTATCTAGTTTATTCGGTGCTTATCAAGTTGAAATATCTTTAGTTGAAAATGGTGTAACAAAAAAGAGCCTTGTAATTTAATTTTTTATAATTTCTTATTTATATATAATATAAATGAGTGATAATTCAGGGTTTAATACATTTTCTACAAATAGAGGAAATTATGGAAATTATGGCAATAGAGATTTTATGGATTCAAATAGTTTAGTAGCAAAATTTGCCTTTTTATTATTAGTATTAGTAGCATTTTTATTTCTATTAAGAATAGGAATTTCTGTTGTAACATGGCTTCTTTCTCCAAACAAATCGCCGAAATTATTTACAGGGATGGTTGACGCAACACAGATGCTTTATTTTCCACAAGATCCAAGTATGAATGGTGCAGTTACTATTTACAGGTCCGTTAATGCTACAGACGGTATTGAATTTACGTGGTCTGTATGGATTTATATTACAGATTTACAATATTTGAATGGACAATATAAACACGTTTTCTACAAGGGTAACGCTAATTTAGAACAGAATGGATTGAATTTTCCTAATAACGCACCCGGTGTTTATATTGCGCCTGATACAAATTCACTTGTGGTAATGATGAATACATTTAAGGTTATTAACGAAGAAGTAGTTATTCCAGATATACCATTAAACAAATGGGTGAATGTTATCATTAGATGTCAAGAAACAAATTTAGACGTATTTATTAATGGAACAATTTCTAGAAGTATCCAATTAAGTAGTGTTCCTAAACAAAATTATGGGGATGTATATGTTGGTGCTAATGGGGGATTTAGTGGTTACACTTCCAATTTATGGTATTACGACTATGCCCTGGGCACAGCAGCTATCCAGAGTTTGGTTAGTAGCGGACCTAACACCAATATGGTAGGAGGTGGTGGAATGGACTTAAAAAATCCAAATTACTTATCATTAAGATGGTTCTTTTATGGCGACAACGACGCTTACAATCCTTAAAAACCTATAATTATGTTTCATTTTTTCAATTAAAATATAATTTATAAAAATAAAAATTATATTTTAATACTTCAGTCGGTCTTTTTTTTAAAAAGTGATTATATAAATATGTTTCCATATAACTATAATCCAATACCGCCAAGGGTTTGGTCAAGAGTAGAAAATGCTTGTGCTTTTAATGTTACAAATGTAAGCGAGAATGACCTTGTATATATCCCTTTAACAAACCAAACAGTTTCTCCAGTTCAGGCTACACAAATAAATCAAATGATTCAAAAAGGTAATGTTCTACAATATAAAAAAAATAGTGGCAACTTGACAAAAAAGCAAAAATATTCTAAAATTGCTAGAGGACAATGGACTAGTAATAAATCATACGCTACACAAGGATATCAATATACAAATCCCAATACAACAGGATTGCTTAGAGTTAATTATACTACTTTTCCTAATCCAAATTTTATTGTAGGACAACCAAATAATCCAAGTGGTCCATTTCAAACAAATCATCCAAATCCAGATAACTGTCCTTTTGATTATATTCTTGATGGTGGTAGTTTAGTTTGTAACACATATGCAAACCCTTGCTCTGGAGAAATAATACAAACCATTAATAATCCTCTTTGTTTTCCTACTACGTGTTCTGATGTTCCAGGACCTGTTCAAGGATTATGTTGGAATCCGGCAATACCAACATGGAATCCTAGAAATAAATTAACGATGAATAATAGCACTGATGGTTGGCCTAATGGTTATAAAGGATTTGTTAGTGCTGTTTATCCAGCAACACCTACATTAACTGGAACGTTGAACAATGATGACGTTAACTATATTAATGGTAACACAGTTTTTTTAAATTGGAATGTTCAAACAACACCTTGTTTACCTATTGTTAGTTGGAATGTGTATGAAAATGGTAATTTAATATTAAATATACCTTATTTAACATATACAACAATTAATAATTTATCAGCGAATACAGCATATACTTTTTATGTTGTTGGAATTGTTAGTAATACTATACAAACACAACCATCTAATAATGTTACTATTAATACTCTACCGGTTGTTTCACCTGTTATAACAAGCATTTTAAATGATAATAACTCTATTAACGGAAATTCTGTTACATTAACTTTGGGATCACCTGCTAACATTAATGTTACAAGTTGGAATATTTATCAAAATAATATATTAGTTTTAAGTAACATAAATTCGTTTACACCAACAATTAATAATTTAATGGCAAATTCAACATATACTTTTTACGCTGTTGGTTATAATAACAATCATGAAACGGCACCATCAAATACTATTAGTGTTACTATACCATCACCTATACCACCAACAATAACAGGTAATTACGTTATTAATAGTTCTAATAATGGTTATAATATATTATTAAATTTGTCAGTACCTCCTAATAGTAATGTTACAAGTTGGAATATTTATCAAAATAATATATTGATTTTAACTAATGAAAAATCTTTAACACCAACAATTAATAATGTATCTTCTGGGACACAATCATATTATGTTGTTGGTTATAATAACAATATACAAACATCGCCATCAAATACTATCAGCATTACTATACCTATTTATCTTGCTACAGGGTCTTACTCATATAATTATACAAATATCATTAATCCTAATACAGGTTTAAATTACCAAACAGTTTCTTTTACTGGTCCTGGAACAATTGCGTTTTTAACCAACAGTATTACAGTTAATACTATTTGTGTTGGTGGTGGTGGTGCTGGTGGAAACGGAGGATTAGACTCGATATATTCAGGAGGTGGTGGAGGTGGAGGTGGCGCCAGTATAGTCAACCAAAAATTAAGTTTCACACCAAACGTAACATATGATATTTCTATTGGAGGAGGAGGAAAATCTAACGCAAGTGATTATAATGGCTTCTGGGGCGTTGGTTCATATGTTTCTTTAAATTCAAACATTATAATAATATCATACGGTGGTTTAGGAGGAGAAAGTGGTAGTAGCTATGATGGTGGAGGAGGTAACGGTGGAGCAACTGGAGATGGTAACCCTGGAGGTGAAGGAGGAAATTCCTACATAAACACCGCACAATCAGGAACTTTAGGTGGTGGAGGCGGTGGTGGTGGAAATAATTACGGTGAGTATCCTTTATACGGAAATGGTGGCAACGGTAGTTTAAATATATCAGTACCAATATTTGGAACTAGTTTTGGTTCTGGTGGTGGTGGTGGTGGTAGTTCATTCAGTTCATCAGTAAGTGGAGGAAGTGGAGGTAATTCAAACGCCGGTTCTGGCGGAACAATAGGTAAATATGCGTCAAATGGACTACCAAATACAGGTTCTGGTGGTGGTGGAGGTTCTGGCAATGTCGAAAGTGGCGCATATATCTATGGTGGAAGTGGGGGCTCTGGAATTATAATTTTTTATTGGTAATTATAAACGTGATTTTTAATTATTATCTGATAATAATTTATTTTAGATAATAACTTAACTTCTTAAATTGGGGTTGATACAAATTTCTTGTGATGGGAATATGTCTCCTGACATACATTTATCATTTACACCTACTTGAGCACATGTTCTGTATCCATCATCGTCACCAATATAACACCAACCTGCTTTGCCTAAGCCGCCCGATTGAATAGTACTGGACGCAGTATCTGCCTCATATGTTTGACCATTACTACCTTGACTTTGAGGAGCGGACGCATTTAACACTTTATTAATTCCATAATTTTGACTTGATTCTGGTTGTTGAATTGTAGATTGAACTGGAACACTACTTGTTGAAGTAGATGCTGCTGATGGTGAAGGTGGTAGGTTTGGACCTTGGGTTATACCTTGTTGATTATTTAATGGCGATTGACCTTGAGCAACATTTTGAACTCCTGTTAAACCAGTATCTACTACTCCGGCACTTGTGTTAACAACACCCTTAGCACCTTCAGCGCTTACAGACACTACTTGACCTGTTAATCTAGCAAATAAGTCTAATATAGGGCGGAATATTGTAGTAAAGTCTTGCGTCCCTTTCGCTAAAACAGCGAAAATATTAAAACCCAAAAAGGCAAAAATAACAATTATAATAACCCATGTTGTGGCAGTTATATTTTGAAAGTAAGAAAAAAATGAACTGTCAGAAGATGAAGTCGTTGATGCTGTTCCTGAACTTGACAAAATACTTGTAACAGAACCAAGGTCACCATTTGAAGAACTACTAGCAGTTCCTGATAACGATTTTGAAATATTATTTGAATTTTCCATTATAATAAAAATAAATATATTATTTTTATTATTATATCCGAAGTATTTCAATAATTAATTAAATATTAATTAAATGTTAATTAAATGTTAATAAATATAAAAATTGATTCATATCTCCTAAAATTTCATCTCGAATATTTAATAAATCTGTATTTGACATAGAACTTAATGCTGGGTTGTTTGTTAATTCTACTAAATAATCTTTAAATGTAATTATTTTTTGTGCAAATTGATTTGTGTCATTTAAATCAACTAAAGGAATACTTTTTACATTCATTAATTCAATTCTTGAACCTGTTTTGCCTAAGAGAACTTCGATAAACGTATCCATATTCCCATTAAATTTGGTGTATAATTCGTCAGTTGCCTTGTGTGTTGCATAACTATGTGTTTTCCAATGAAATAATTTAATCATTAACAATATTTCAAAAAATTTAACTGTGATTTCTTTTTGAAAATTGTTCATTAAATTTGACGAATTACTATTTCTTAAACTTGAATTAGAACTTGCGATGACAAGTTTTTTTTTAATTGTTTTTGGTTTTGTATTTGAGAGAGGAGAAGAAATTAAAGATGAACTACTACTAAAAAGTAGAGGTTTTTTTGCTTTGCTTGAAGAAGCAGAACTAGAAGTGGAAGGTACAGAAGGACTAGATGATTTTTTTGAAGGACTAGATGATTTTTTTGTTTTATTATTGCGTTTTGGCATTATATATTAATGATAGATATTTTTTACATTTTTTGAAAAATGAAACGCTGACATTAAATTATTATTAAATTCTTGGCATAAAATTTTCACCAAATGTATTCATCGTTTCTAATTTTTCGATTGTTTTCTCTAAATTTGTTGATTTTACATTTTTAAATAAGTAATCCATATCTGGCGAAACCTCATTTTTTTTAATTTGTTTATACACTAAATCTATCTTTTTTAAAACATTTGAGACAACTGTTTTTTGACTTTCTCTTATAATTTCCTCTTCATAATTTATATTTTCACATAGTAAAGACACAGCAAAATACACCAAGTTTCTTTTCTTTTTAAAACAACAACAAGTGTATTTTAAACTATATAATGTTAATAAAGCATTCATTATTTTTTTAGTAATAGGTTGCCTCTTTTCTGATTCTTTTAAAAGCATGTCCCATATTATCCAAACAATATCCATTTGACTTTTTGTATCAACAGGCATTTTCTCTCTTCTTTCACATTTAAATTTATCTTTTCTTGCTTTACAAACATTTTCAAACTCCATTATCCATTCTATCCAATAACAAGCACTCATAAGATTTTTTCCTTCACTAGATAAATTATATGCCAACTCATTAACAGCAATAAATAATTCCTTTGGGTCTTCTTTCATAAAAAATTCTTCAGCAAATTTCGTGTTAGGTGCTTTAAATCTATCTGTCATTTGTGTCAAATCGAAATCATTCTTTGTTATTTTAGTTGTATCAAAACTATGTTTCCTTTTCGCATCACATAATACACACATTATTTCACAAAAAATTCTTCTTATTTTATCATTATTTCTCATCCTTAATTCAAAATTACTGTAACCACTACTAATAATGTCCTTAAAATTATTTACTCTTAATTCTAAATAAATCGCTAATTTAGGATTACCTAAATGAATATATTTACTATAAAAAAATAATATTATTTCCCATATATCACCATAATGACCCGCACAAACTAATTCTGCTGTCCAATAACACGCAGGTTCTATTTTCGAATTTATAAGACTATTTAGTAATTCCTTTCTAACATCTGTTTTTTTAAAATTTGAAAAGGAAATTCCTTTAAAATCTTTTTGTTCTCTAATGTCATTAATTTCTGTTTCCATATATTAAAAATTTATACAAAAAAAATAACAACAATACATATAGATGAAAATGAATAATCCATTTAAATCAATTACTACAATTTATAATAAAATGTCAAATTTTGGTAAAGTGCTCTTTTTTGTAGCACTTCTTTTAGTATTAATAGTAGGTTTTAAAACTGTAGATATGCCTAAAAGAGAAGGTTATGAACAAAATGACAGTTTTGTTTTTAAACAAGGTAATGACATTTACGATAATTTTTATTCTGAAATATACGATTATTTAGTATTTAATAATATAAAAGATGACTTTGAAGTTGGTGCTATTTTGAATGAAACACAACCTACTACTGAAAGCATAATTCTCGACGTGGGATGTGGTACTGGACATCATGTTGCTAAATTGGCTGAAAAAGATTTTAATGTTATTGGGGTTGATATTTCATCATCTATGATTTCTCAAGCTAAATCAAATTATCCTAATTATGAGTTTAAAGTTGGCGATGTTTCAAATAGTTCTCTCTTTCAACAAAGTTACTTTACACACATTCTTTGCCTATACTTCACTATTTATTACTTCAAAGACAAACAGTTGTTTTTTAATAATAGTATGGATTGGTTAATGCCTGGCGGATATTTGGTTGTTCACGTCGTGGACAGAAACAAATTCGATCCTATTTTGCCCCCAGGAAATCCTTTAATCATTACTTCTCCTCAAAAATATGCTAAAAAGAGAATTACTAGCACAAAGGTTACATTTAATGATTTTGTTTATCATTCTAATTTTGATTTAAGTCCTGGCAATAATGTAGCAACCTTCTCTGAAAAATTTAAATTTAATAACGGGAAAACACGAAAACAAGAACATAAATTGTATATGGATAGCGAAGCGGATATTATTAATATGGCAAAAAATGCTGGCTTTATTGTTCATGGACAAATTGACCTTATTAAATGTGCTTATGAAAATCAATATTTAGTTATTTTTATGAAACCAGAATGATTAGTTTAAACCAATAAAAAACTTAAAAATATACATTTTATTATAAAATGTACAATTCTATTATTTTATATTCTTCTTTATTTGGTTCATATTATTTATTTTCTCAATCATTAGGATTAACTAATAGAGCTCTTTTAGAAAATAAAAAAATGCCAACTGAGTTAATTATAATTAATGGTTTAACACTTGTGTTGTCAGGCTCCGTGATTATATATAGTTTTAAATTTATAAATTTATAAATTTGACCCATTTTATCCTTTGTGTAAAAAGTAATTTTAAAAATTGGTTATAGTATTCATAGTTGTATTATGAATAATATGAATATTACGAATATTATGTTTGAAATCAGTTACATAGATTATATCCCATACATCATATTAATATTGTTTATTATTGTTTTTTTCGTTGTAGCATACATAAGAATTAAATTCGGTTTCTGGGCTATTCAACCTGTATTTCATGTCTATGACATAGGGTATATGTTTTTTCCTCCTGGAATAATTAATCACGATTTGCCTATTGATAATAAGTATTGTAATTTTAAAAATATTGAAACAATTAATTACGCAAAAGTAACCGATATACAAATGAACAATTTCATTCATTTTATACAAACACATTATCTACAAAATAAAGATAACGTATTCAATCCAAAAAAGAATAATGTAGACCCGTATTTTTCTCAGCATCACGCTATGTCTATTTTTTCTTTTTATAAAGAGCCAATCCGTTTGATGGACGCAAAAAACGACTCTATTATTGAAACCGAAAAAGTTATCGGTGTAATGACAACCAGACCTATAAATGTTCAAATAAATAATGGAAACAAAGATGCGAAATTCGTCGCATATTATGTAGATTACTTATGTGTAGATAAAGCGTATCGAAAAATGGGAATAGCGCCTCAAATTATTCAAACACATCATTATCATCAAAGACGAATGAATAAAAATGTAGCTGTAAGTCTGTTTAAGAGAGAAGGACAATTGACTGGGATTGTTCCGTTGTGTGTATATTCTACTTATGGATTTTCCGTTTATAAATGGCGAAAACCGCATGATTTACAAGTATTATATAAGTTATTGGAAATTACACCACAAAACTTTCACTTAATAGTAGATTTTATTAAAACAAATTTATGTAAATTTGATATTATTATTAATTTTGATATGCCAAATATTATTGAATTAATTAAAACCAAAAATATTTTTATTTATTCTATTTTTTGTGAAGATGAAGTGAAAGGCTTGTATTTTTATAGAAAGTCTTGTGTATTTGTGGAAAAAGATATGGAGATTTTAACCTGTTTTGCTTCTATTAATAGTTGTGATGATAATGAACTTTTTGTAGACGGGTTTAAATTAAGTTTTTGGACAATAGCAGAAAAACATTATTTTGGGTTTTCAGCGATTGAAAATATATCGCATAATAACATTATTATACAAAATTTATTAATTCGTAATCATCCAAAAATAGTAAGTCCAACAGCATATTTCTTTTATAATTTTGCTTATCCAACGTTTCAATCTGAAAAAGTGTTGGTTATTAATTGATAATTGATTAGTTGGTTTCACATTTTTTACACATCTCTCCTAATTCAATATATGTTTGTCTTTGTTCGCTTCCTAAACTTTTACATTTTTTTATGAGTTTATGTGTTGTATTTAAATTATGAACGTCATTTTTTAAACTTTGTGGTATCGTAAAAATTTGTGCTCCGTGTTCTAAAAGAAATATTTGGTTTTTTTTGTTATAAAATAATATCGGCTGATCGTCTTGTTCATCTAATTCAATAATACCGCACGTACAATATTCTTGATGGGTAACTTCGTCTCCTTTTTTACATCTAGTGTCAATTACATCAACATCATTTATATAATCATTAAAGAAATCATAAGCTTTTTCTTTATCATCAAACATAAATATTTTTGGCGGATTTATTGTGATTGGAGTGATTCTAGTTCGTGATGATTCATCTTCTATTATTTGATAATCATAACACCCTTCGTGTTTGCAGTGAATAATCATATATTTAGTCATTTTACTATATTATTATCAGCATTTTTGGTTTAAATCATTTTAAAATAATTATTTTTATTATAATTATATTAAATTATTAAATTATTAATTTAATGTAAATTACACACTTGAAGATTTACACTTTTTTCATTTAAACCCTTGAAGATTTAAAATGGGACATTTATATATAAAATGATTTAAATATGTATAATTATAAATTTATAATGAATAGTAAAATATATGGTTTAAAATCTTTAATATTGGGTTCATTTATGATTGGTAGTGGTAGTACATTTTTATTAGTTGATTATTGGTTAAAAAATAATAAAGATTACAGAGTTGTAAAAATAAAATAATACTATTTTAAATCTTCAAGGGTGTAAATGCCGATTTTTTCTAAAAATATATCCAAGGACATTGGACACCAACCAAAAAAAAATCCTTCACCATATGTGCTACTACATTCAGTATAATATTGAAAACGTATTTCATTTTTGTTATTCAACTTGGTATAGAATAAATATGCTTCACTCATTTGTTCATGACTCATTATTTTATCATATTTTGCTTCAAATAATATATTACCAAAATCGTCATCATTAAAATTATATATTCTTATTCCAAAAATAGTACCATTAGTATAAATTCCCATTTTATAATAATATATTATTTATTTATTATTATAATACAACTCAATAATGAGCATTTTAAATGAAAAAAGGTGTAAATCTTCAAGGGTGTAAATTAACGGGTATATTTACCTGCTCTAGCAAATGAATCAACGACAAAAATAATAAATATTCCTAAAAAAGAATATAATACTACTTCTTCAGTTACGTTATTTGTTTTTTCATCTTGTTGTTCTTCTAGTAAATTAATCATATAATTCAATTTTTGTATCAAAATATCGTTTGATGTTGATTCTGTTACATTGCTATTTGGAACATAATTGCTATAATATTGTCTATTTACGGTATTTTTATTTTGAGAGTACATTGGTAACATTTTATTATAATAATCTTCTGTTGTTTTGTTATCTCCGTAGTTACTATTAAAATTATTAAGATCCAAATCGCTGGTTTCATCATAGTTTGGCAAAGGAACACCACCTAAATTTTTAAGCATATTTTGATTTGTCATGTTTTGCATACTCTCTGTAGCTAATGTTCTACTAACGCCCATAGATTCGGCTATAGGAGGAGGGTTAAAATCTCCTAGATTATCTTCATCATCATTAGAATTATCATGAATTTTTTGTAAAACACTATTCACTTTATCTTTATCAAATTTTTCACCATTATTTTCTTTAGGATACTTTTTTTGTGTTTTATTATGTGCTTGCCTTTTTTTACTATTTAAATAATCTGTATCACTATTTTTAAAATAACTTTGGTTATCATCAAATGGAGCTGCATACATTGCTAAAGACATTCTTAATAAAAATTTAGATAATAATTTAAAAAACAAACTGAAAATTATTTATCATTTAATATATTTTGTAAGATTTAATGTAATTTATATAATTTAAAAAAAATTATATAAGATTATTTATATATGAAGTTTCAGTTAGTTAGTAAAAATAATCTGGGTACCGCTTTAATTTTATTACTTGTTATACTTTTGAGCCAGAGCAACAGTTTAAATTTTTTTATAAATACATATTTAGGAAGAACTTTATTAATAGCATTATTACTTGTAGTAAGTTATTGTAATAAAATTTTAGGAGTTGTTTTTGTATTGCTAATTATTATTGCTTTTAATACAAGTAATTTTGGATTATATGAAGGATTGACTAATCCTACCACAAGTCCTACCAAACAAACGGGAGGTGCTTCTACCGTTGTCCCTACATCCACATCGATGACCACACCTACATCCACTACCACATCCGCCCCTACATCCACACCTACATCCACCCCTACATCCGCCCCTACATCCACATCGATGACCACACCTACATCCACTACCACATCCACTACTACATCCACTTCTTCACCAACTGCTACAACAAACCCTCCTCTTGCTTCTTCTAATTCTACCTCTGCTCTTTCTAATGCTCCTGCTTCTGTTGCTGGTGCTTTTGGTTCTGCTGCCGCCCCAGCACCTCCTGCTACAACCGCATCTTCTACTCTTCCTACTAGTTCTCCTGTAAATGAAGGATTTTCACTTATTGATACAGAAAATAACATGAAGAGAGGAAAACAATCTAATTCTATAAATATGTATAGCAGTAACCGCTCAGCTGAAAATGTACAACCAACTGATGGAAGTGTATTTAGTGGATTGTATTCTTCTTTTTAAAAGTTTTATCATTTATAATTATATAATGAACATTCAATATTATAATTATATTTTTTTAATTTTGATTATTATATTTTCCTTGTACGGCTCTTTATTAAATAATTCACAAGAGGGGTTTACACCTTATATACGTTCTTTATATAAACCACATTTAAGGAACGCCCGTATTATGTATGAAAAACATTCCGCTACTTTAACTAATACATTACATAAATATGGTAGAAATTTTGGATTATATTAAGTGATATAAAAATTATATATCATTTTATTATATGACAAAAGAAAAGGTTGATAATAATATGAATGGTGGAGCTAGTAGTTTTTTTTCACCTATAACTAGCGTGTTTGGCTTTATAAATGACCACGTTATGACTTTAAACAATAGTAAGTTTTTTGCTGGTGTTATAATGATTCTACTTAACGTTGGATCTAAATTTATTACTATACAATTTAGCAGGTCTACTGAAGAATATATGAAATATACAGTTACTAAACAATTATTGGTCTTTGCGATGGCGTGGATGGGCACACGTGATATTTATGCTGCTCTAGGTCTAACAGCCGTATTTACAATCTTATCTGATTATCTTTTCAATGAAGAAAGTTCATTATGTGTTGTTCCACAAAATTATCGTGTTTTAGATAAACTATTAGATACAAATGATGATGGAGTCGTAAGCGAATTAGAAATTAGTTCTGCTATTGCTGTTTTAGAAAAAGCAAAAAAGGAAAAACAAAAACAACACCAAAAAGAAGCATTTTCTAAATTTGATTTCAATAAATTCAATTATGATAAATAACTAAAGTAACTGTTTAATTAATTATTTTATGTGTTTTGTTTTTTTTGATTTTACCTCCATAATATCGACGTGTATTGTATCTATTGTCACCATAATCATTTCTACCATAATCATCATTTCTACCATAATCATCATTTCTACGGTAACCATTATTACCATAATCATTATTGCTACTGTAACCATTATTACTGTAACCGGTATTACTACCATAATCATTATCATTATTACCATATCCTCTATTTTCATAATCATTACCATTATTACCATATCTAGAATTATAATTTTTTCTTGTTATGTTATTATCATTAGAATCTTCATAATTTTTTTTTGTAACATCATAACTATATACAGGTTTTACAACATATTTTCGACCAGTAAAATTAGCAAATGCCTTTCTTACAGCATTCCATTTTGAACTACATTTTGATTGGTCAATTTGCTGTTTTGTTACACTTGTCCCCTTTATAAATTCAACGTCAAGTGTTATATGATAACTCACACTAGATTCTTTTTCAGGTTGTAAAGTATTTAAATAACTTGAGCTATATATTAAAGGTGATTGATATCCATAATTTTGACTATTAGGATAACCATAACTATTAGGATAATTGTTCATCATGTATTGACCTCCTTTTTGTAAAAATTTAGAACCTCCGTCAATAGCAGCAATTGCTGGACCTAGATCTGGTCCTACGGGAGCAGGTACAAGAAAATCATTTATATTTGGATAATTATCATTAAACTCGGGTGTATATTTATAACTAAAATACTCGTTAAATAATTCTATAAAATGTACTGCTTCGCCTACATTAGCAGGAACTCCTCCAGGCGGAGGAGCAGCACCATAATAATTTATTAATCGTTGATATAAGGTATCGAATGTATTTTTCATAATAGGTAAAAATGTCATAAGTATTCTAACTCTGGGTTTATTCTCGTCAGACAAATTAATATAATATGTAGAAAAAAATAAAAAAACAATATATAACGGTGGTGAAATAAGCAATTCTTCATCAATACGAAATATCCCTACCCTTTTTTTTGTTTTTTGAACTCTTCTTCCTGGTTGCGATGTAACCATATAAGTAAAGGAAATTAGATTGTATTCATTATCATCGTTGATTAAAAATAAAAACTTTGAAAATAATAAATCAGATTGGTCTGCTCTTGTTACAAAAAAAAGATCTTCTTCTTTTGTTATAATTATTGGATTTACACCTAATGCTCTAGTAATAAGCGTCATGCCTACATTATCAATCCAATACTGTGATGATAATAAATAATCTATTATGCTTTGACGAGTTTCAGCTACAGTAAAAGGATTTCTATATAAAGCATCTCCTAAATCTGGAACATTATCAAAATGTGGATTAACTATTAGTAATCTATCAGTAACTCTTAAATAAACGTCTAATACTAATCTATTATAGTCTTCTATTGTAATCGCACCATCGGCTAATCCCCCTGCTAGATTATGATTATTTAATTGATCATTAAATTCGGTGTTCATATTAGTTAAATTATTTCGCGCATTCGCGATATGAACATTTATATTTTGTAATGCTGTTACGATTAAAATTCGTCTTATAATTGTTGAATCAAATAGATTATCCCCATTACCATATTCATTATATATTATTTTTCTTTCTGTAGGTTGTATAAATTCATCAATATTTCGGTTATACACGTTAATTCCCTGAGCCATAGCAGAAAAAAAACTTTCTGAACCTCCATCATTTTCTAACACTTTTAATTTATTAACAGTCCATAAGTATGCTACATTTGGGATTTGATTTGGGTTAAACAAAATGTTGGGGTGTTCTGTTTGATTCGCATATTTTTGAAAAATATTTTGTTTTAAATTATCGGGCAAATTAGAGTAAATTGTATTTATCATGTCAAAATAATAATATGGCGGCGGTACTCCTCGTTGTCCTGGTCTATTAAAATATTGACGAATAGTTGTGCTTAAATTTGCGTGTGCGGTATAACTTACTTGTCTCATTGCGACATTTGACATTCGGGTAGGCGGTTCAATAACCGCTGCTGCTGCTGGTCCTGCTGCTGCTGGTCCTGCTGGTTCTATTGCTGCTGGTCTTGCTGCTGGTCTTGCTGCTGGTCTTGCTGCTGGTCTTGCTGCTGGTCTTGCTGCTGGTTCTATTGCTGCTGGTTCTATTGCTGCTGGTCCTACTTCTGCTGGTCCTACTTCTGCTGGTCCTCCTATAAGTAGTCGTGTTGGTCTTGCTGTTGCTGCTGTTGCTGGTGCTGCTGTTGCTGCTGTTACTGGTGCTGCTGTTGCTGCTGTTGCTGCTGTTGCTGCTGTTGCTGCTGTTGCTGCTGTTGCTGCTGTTGCTGGTGTTGCTGCTGTTGCTGCTGTTGCTGGTGTTGCTGCTGTTGCTGGTGTTGCTGCTGTTGCTGGTTGTGCTATTAAACCACTACCAACATTACTTCTAGGTCCAGCATAATTTGATCCATACGCAACATTTTGTGAAATTTGTGCTAATGCTTTTTCACTAGCAACAAGTTCGCTATTCAATAATTTTACAAGCGTATATGGGTCACGTATTCTAGAAGTGTCAATTTTAGGTACATCAATATCCTTTTTATCAATTTTCCAATCACCTTTTGTCCACTGTAAATCAGCAATTGTATAAGGTTCATCATATATATATAAAACGGTTCCTACCGGAAACAAATTATTTAAAGTTATTTGAATATTGTTATCTACATAACCATTTTTTGTAGCAGTTTCTAAATCTATTTTTGTTTGAAACCCATGAAAATTAATTAAAGATGTAAATAAATTTTTACTAAAAAATTCAGAAATTCTTAAGTTTTCAGGAACTCTATTTATAACTGCTTGAGATAGTTTAACTAAAGGATCGAATTGAATTTTGCTGTCCTTATCAGCATTTTTGTTTAACATACTAGGTTTAAATTTTATGGATTGATTTCCAGGGATGCTAGTGTTTAAAGTGATAGATAATGTATTAGGAATAATATTAGATTTTGTAGTCATATTATACTAATATAATATTAGATTATATAATTTATATCTAATAACTATGTATCTAAAAATTGTTTTACATTTTTATCAATATTTTCCATAATATTTTCTAATGATTTTACATTTTCTGTTGCCATAGAATCGTTTGTTAAAAAAGAGATTAAATCTAATACTATTTTAATTTTTTCAGATGTCCAACGATTTGACAATTCATCAACTAACTCTTTTGTATATAATGAACTCATAAAATCTTTATGAAAAATATTATCATTATAAATTTGGTCAACATGATTTGCTATAATAGTAAAATAATAATTTAATGATAACCCAATAATAGGAGAGTTTTTATAGGTTTCAATTAATTTTTTAATACCATTTTGAGCACCTTTAAATAGACTTACAATTCTTGGTGTTTGTTGAATGTACTCTTTTGTTAAAAATGATTGACAAGCTAATTGAATAGGGTTATACATGTACTGTAAATCTGTTTTATTTGATTTGAAAATAAATCTACAAAGGGACTGAAATGGTCCTGGTTCCTGTAAAAAAACAACATTTTGCTGTATTAGTATTTTAGTTCCAAGAGGTTTATTTCCCAATATCGCTAACTTAATTATAACAGATAAAGGGTCTAACATAAATAATTTAATATTAATATTGTTGTTGTTATCTGGTAATTGATTATTCATTCTTATACAATATAAATTTAAAATATTTATATTGTTATTATATAATGGTTAAATCTATAAAAAAGACGGGTTCTTTAAATAAAACGCGTAAAAATTACTTAATGAAAATTCCGCCTGTGTACAAAGATATTACAGCAACAATTGACGCAAAATCAATTCGCCATAATGTTGATTACTTAAGAAAAATGGCAAAAACAGATGTAATGCCTGTAATTAAAGCAAACGCTTATGGTCATGGAATCGTAGAAGTATCCAGGATTTTAAGGAAACATGATGTGAAGCATATTGGAGTTGCTACATTAGGCGAAGCAATATTATTAAGGAATAGCGGAGATAAAGGATATTTAGTTGCTTGGTTATATGATATTAATGGTCCTGAAATTAAAGAGGCGATATTAAAAAATATTACGATATCTGTTATTGATGAAAGTCATATACCTGTCATATCAAAATTAACACCACCTAATAAAGTAACAAACTTGCATATTTTTGTAGATACAGGTATTGATCGTGCTGCTATTCCTTATAATAAAGCTGTCGACGCAGCAAAAATGATTACCTCAGATAAAAAATTAAAATTAGATGGTATGATGACACATTTAATTCAATCAGAAATTAAAAATGACCCAACAACTCTAAACCAAATACAAAAATTTAGAAATTTAAGACATAATTTGATACACAATCACAATATTAATATACCATTAGTTCATATTGCGAACTCAGGCGGATGTTTAAACTATGATGTTTCTGAATTTACATTAGCTAGACCCGGATTAGCTATATATGGTCTTGACCCTAGCGGAAAATATAACAAAAATTTAAAGCCTGCTATGACTTTAACATCAGTTATTATTCAAATAAAAAATATTCCAAAGGGGTACGATATAGGTTATGATAGAAAATATATAACAAAGAGAGAAACTAGGGTATGTATTGTTCCAGTAGGTTATGCTGATTTTTTACCTCGTTCTTCATCTGGTAAAATGTATGTTTATATTAACGGGTCAAAAAGAAAAGTATTAGGAAATGTCAGCATGGACCAAGTTGTAGTTGAATCAAAACCAATTGACAAGGTAAGTGATGAAGTAATGTTTTTCGGAAATCCAGAAAAAGGTGCTCCACAAACAGCATATGATGTTGCGAATTATTCGAATACTATTACTGATGAAATAGTATGTAGAACAAATTACAGAGTTAACTTAAAATATATAAATGTATAATTTATCAATTTATCTCATTAATGATGAAATAAATTCATCCACCAAATGCTGAGGGATTTCATTAAAATCAACTAATCGTTTGTTCAAATCGTATAATTCATATGCGTTTTCTTTTTTTAAACGTTCTTCAAAATATTCTCTATCTTTGAAACACTTCAGAGCTGTCTTTGGTCCGCATTTTTTCAAAACGGATTTAATATTGTCGCTAGGATCACCCATAACTATTTTGCAAAATAAGTCGCACTCTGGGTCTCCTGAGCAACTTTTTTGTTCAGTTAATTTTTTATATGATAAATCATACAATTCTACACGTTCTTCAGCTAACTGTAAATAATCTTTGTCACTTGTAATGATATAAATATGTGCTAATGGATACTTGTTTAAAATAATTTTAGTAGAAATTGCGATACAATCATCTGCTTCCAGATGTGGATGTTTCAAAATAGCTTTGGCGCCCCCTTTTTGAAATAGTTCTTCGTCATAAGCTAGTTTAAATAAAGGTCCGCCCATGAATCCGTTTTCTACATTATTCTTTCTACCTCCCTTATAATCGCCGACAAAGAGCTCATGATTTTTACACAATTCTGTGCGCCATATATTCTCTCTCTTACAGTCTTGTCCTACAATTAAAATAGAGTTTGAACCTTTGGGTATTTTTAATTTTTTGTGTATTTCTTGTAACCTCTCAACAAATGTTTTTCTATATTTCACTACGAATTTTTCATTTTCAATAGGGTTATCAAGTGGGTCATCAGGGAACGCATTTTTCCACCAGTTGAGTTGTGAAAAGTATCTATAAAAGTTAAAATAGCTTCCATCTAAAAGTATAAATGTTGGTGAACTCATCGTTGTATCGAAAACTGTATTAGTCATATATACCATTACGAATTAGTATTTATTTTATTTCAATTTTAAATTCTTATGTTATTTGTTTCTTGTTTTCTTTAAATATAAAATATTATATATTTTGTAATCCTACTTAAACCCGGGGGTATGTACTTTTCGATATTTTTTCCAAAAGTATTTTCGGGATTTCAAAAATGGACAAAAAAAATGTCCAAAATCGATTTTCCCTATATAGATTCCAGAAAAAGGATGCGTTCGCTGCATAATTGAAAATTAGCGTCTGGACACTAAAAAAATAATTTTCGGTTTGTTACGATAACTTTTTTAAAAAAACTATATTTTCATGAAAAATTATTTAGACGTTTTTTTCTATTTCCAATATAGGAAAAAATGGAAAACGCTTTTACGCAAAATTACGCAAATAAATTTTGCTGCGAAATTTGTGACTTTAATTGCTGTAATAAATTCGATTTTAGTCGTCATCTCTCTACTAGAAAACATTCAGTACGGTCACAAGGAAATAAAATGGAAAAAATGGAAAACGCAAAAAACGCAAAATTTGTTTGCGAATGTAATCGTGAATATAAATCTGTTAGCGGATTATGGAAACATAAACTAAAATGTAATGAAAAAAATAACACGATAAAACCAGAAGGATATTACAAAAAAGAAATAACACCAGATTTGTTATATGATGTTTTAAATCAAAATAAAGAATTACATCAAATGCTTTTAGAGCAAAATAAAGCAATTATTGAAATGTCTAAAACAAGTCAACATAATACAATTATTTCAAATAATAACAATAATAATAAAACATTTAATTTACAGGTTTTTTTAAACGAAACGTGTAAAGATGCGATGAATATAATGGATTTTGTAGATTCTTTAAAAATCCAAATTACAGATTTGGAAAATGTTGGTAAAGTAGGCTTTGTAAATGGTATTTCGAATATTATTGTAAAAAATTTAAAAGCACTCGATGTAGAAAAAAGACCTGTTCATTGCAGCGATTCAAAGAGAGACGTTGTGTACGTTAAAGATGAAAATAAATGGGGAAAAGAAAATGAAAATAAAGTTAAATTACGAAAAGCAATTAAATATATTGCTCATAAAAACTCAAAACTTATTCCAGAATGGAAGGCAAATAACCCTGAATGTATTTATAGTGATTCCAAAAAGAGTGATCAGTATAATAAGATTATAATGGAGGCGATGGGAGGAGCTATTAATAATGATTCAACAGAATGTGAAAATAAAATAATAAAAAATATAGCAAGAGAAGTTATTATTGATAAAGAATAAAGAATTATTTTATTTGATATTTAATATTTTCTATAAACGTTTTTACTCTTATAAATATTTTATTAATTATTATTCCTAAAATGTTATCAGCCATAGATGGTATTTGTGTGTCTTCATTAAAAATTATATCACATTCAAAATGTAATTTGTGTGGTGATAAAACTTCAAATTTATTAATAATTTTATGGATTGTCACTAATTCCATTTTATCATTAACATTTTGTGGTTTACTGGTTTTAATCGTATTAGAAATAAATGTAATTGTGTTTTCATTTACATGTTTTGTCATATTTAAAAAAGCATATCGCTGAGAAATCAAATCAAAACCAATTTTTTTCATTACTAATGTAATATTAGATTCATTATCACTTATTTTTTCAATATCTACTGATTCGTAAATATCTTGATTTAATGTATAAATTAAATTTATTAAATCAAAATCAACTATCTTAGAAAGTAAAATGTTCTTATTTTCTATTACGAATGTTAAATTATAAGAATTTTTAGATGTTTTTATAAATTTCATCCCATTTTTATTACGAATAATTTTATCATTCGTTGATTTATATGAAATATTGTACATTTATAATAATTATAATAGATTAAATAGTTATTTTTAACCTAAATTAAAAAAATAAATATATTTTTTACTCGATATATATATATGGTTTATCACATTACTAATTATACCAAATTAAAAGCAAAAGAATATGGTGTTCAAGTAAAACCATCCACAAACTCTAAGAAAAAAATAGATGTTTTTAGAAACGGTGAAAAATTAGCATCGGTTGGAGCTTATGGAATGAATGATTATCCTACATACCTCTTAATGGAACGTAGGGGAGAAGTTCCAAAGGGTTATGCTATTGAAAGAAGGCGACTTTATAGAATTAGACACAAGAATGATAGAAAAAGTGGTGCTGGAAAATGGGCAGATGTATTGTTATGGTAATTATATTTCACGACAATCAAATATATTTTTTAATATATTTGCGTAATATAACACAACAAAAATGGCATTAAGATTTGACCTAGTATTGTCTTATTGGATATTTGTGTGGTATTTATTGTATATCACAAAAGTAATATCATATAGTCCAAAATTAGTAATAATTTTTGGTATAATTGAGAATATGATTGTTCTAGCACTAATGTTTTATTATGGTTCAAATATAACGACAATTACATATTTTATTGTTGTAAATTTGTTTATTAAGATAATTCCATTTTATACATTAAGAAATGAAAAAATTAAATTAAGAGAAATAAAGGGTACCTGCGTGTTTTTACTTATATACTTAGTATGGGTTTATATAAACGGACAATTTGTAATTACATATTACAAAAACATATTGGATTCGCTAATACATAATAAAAACAAAACCCCATTTATTGCTTTAATGACAAAAATAAAGTCTTCATTAAAAAATAAATATAGAAATAAATAATAATAAATATTATGAATAATGATTTTATTTTTAAAAATTTGCCAATAGAGTGTATAAATAAGTGTATTAATTATACAGGAAAGGTAACATTTCGACACGGAAAATATATTGATAGAATAGATAAAGAAGATGAGAGATATAAAATGTGTCAAAAAATACGACCCGTTATTAAATTATTGAGAAACAAGTATGTCATATATTTGCGTAGAAATATTGAAGTAAATGATGGTATATGCTTATATTATACATTAAATGACGAAAATAACCGTATTATTTTAGAAATTATTAGTAATAGAACAAATGCTTATATAATGTATATATTTGACACAAACAGTATTTGGCGTAGGTTAATGAATTATGTAATGTAAAATTTAGAATTATATTTTGTCAAAATAAATATAATTGTAATATAATTATTATAATAATTATAATATAATTATTATAATAATAAATTTGTGAAACTACATAAAAGTAACTATATAATAAAAAACTATAATGGGGCTTTTTTCAATAATAAATTTTTTTATTATTTATTGTAATTTTTCAAAACATCTTTTTAGTGATGGGTTTTTAATAAATTTAAATTATAATAATAATTTAAATAAACTAAATAGTCAAAGACATTTTCCGTTATCTAAACGTTATCATGAAGAAGGATTAAAAAGAGTAAATCAAAATAAATACCAAAATACTGATTTAGACAAAAATAAAAACAACCGTCGTTCGTATTACCCTTTATCGAGAAAGTATTATGAAGATAATATTAAACGTTTAAATTCAAAAAATATTACACTTCAAAATGAAAGTATATTAGGATACTTAAATAGTGAAAAATTAACTATTGAAGATTTTTTAAAGGGTTTTGAAAATAATAAAAACACAACAGAAGAGGATACAAATGAAGATGGTAATACTTTTGAAATTGAAATAAAATCGAATCCAAGACATAGGAGTCGTTCTATTTTTATTGATCCAATTAGTGGTATAACTTTTGAATTTGAAGGGCAGCCGATGAGTCCAGATGATACTCCAGAAGGAGAATTTGAAGAAGATGATAAAACAGGTCGGCGTCGTTATGTAGAGAGAGAAAACTCAAAATCAAAAAATTTCGAGGTGATTAAAAATTATAACATAAAATTTAAAGATGTTGGTGGGTATGATATTGTAAAACAAGAATTATTCCAGTGTGTAGATATTTTAAGAAATTACCAAAAATATCTCAAATATAATGTGAGAATACCAAAGGGTTTAATATTAGAGGGTCCTCCAGGAACAGGAAAAACTCTTTTAGCAAAAGGTTTAGCAGGTGAGTCTGGTTGTAGTTTTATTCCTGTATCTGGTTCTGATTTTCAAGAAAAATACGTAGGTGTTGGTTCTTCAAGAATCAAAGAATTGTTTCAACTAGCAAAAAAGAATGTTCCGTGTATTATTTTTATAGATGAGATTGACGCAGTAGGAAGAAAGCGTTCTTCTGATGGTGAAACTTCGTCTAGTGAGCGTGACAATACATTAAATTCGTTACTAGTTGAACTTGATGGGTTTAAAAATAATACAGGTGTGTTTTTAGTTGCTGCTACAAATCGTATAGATCTCTTGGATAGTGCGCTAACAAGACCCGGTAGAATAGATAAAAAGATATATATTGGGTTGCCTAGTAAAGAAACGAGAGAAGCAATTATAGATATTCATATTAGAGGAAAGCCTTACACAAATACGGTGGTTATTAAAGACCTTGTTGAAATAACAGAGGGATTATCAGGCGCTCAAATCGAAAATTTGCTAAATGAGGCGATGCTAAATGCTTTAAGACAGAATCGCACAGAATTCAGTTACAAGGACTTTGATTTGGTTTTAAATAAGTTGATGGTTGGATGGCAACCAACAGACCACGAATTTACAACGGATATTATTGATCATATTGCCATTCATGAAATGGGTCATGCTATAGTGGGTATTCTCTCTAAGTATCATTCTAAAATGACAAAAGTAGTTATAAATTTGTCTTCACCCAAGAGTCCAGGTTATACTGTATTTGAGGCTTCAAATAGCAACATATATATAAGAGAAGCATTATTCGAGCATTTAATGATTTTGCTTTCAGGTAGAATAGCGGAAGAAGTATTTTATGGCATTTCAGTAACAACTGGTGCAATAAATGACTTTGAAGAAGCACTAAAACTTGCTGAAAAAATGATAATTTATTACGGAATGGGTAAAAATGTAATATATCCTAGTTCAAGTGAAAAGTATAAGGAATTGATTGACACAGAAGTAATTGAATTAATTAATAATGCTTATAGTTATGCTGAGGTAATAATTAGAAATAGTAAAGATTTAATTTTTGAGACATCCGAAATTTTGAAACAAGAAAAACTTTTAAAGGCAATCACGATTCATGAGTTAATTAATACAAAGTATCCACAACTTCTTGAATTAAAAAGTTGAAAATTTAACTATAAATTTTATTTGTTCCTAATTTTGTTAGTTTGACTACTTTTCCTAGTTTTTCTAACATTTTTCATATCATCTTTATTATGAGAATATTTTGTTAAAAATACATCTCCATGATCCTTACCATTTCTAGTATTTTTTCTTGTTTTTTTAACATTATTTGTAACTGTAAAAATTTTTATATATATTTCATTCTTTTTATTACACATAGTATTAAACCCAACATGAATTTGACTATGAGTATTTTTAGAATTTTTAAAAACAGATGTATATTTTTTATAATTAATTTCATCACATTTTTTTGATTTAATATTATCTATAAACGTGCCAAACTCTCCCAGTGGTGATTTTTGACTATGTCTATCATTCGATGTGTATATAGTACCCTTTACAAAATATTTTTTAAGAAAGTCAACTACCTTTTTCTTATCATAACATTTTATTCCAATATCCTCTGTGTGTTTCAAAGTGTGATTTATAATAACTACTTTAATTTTTTTAAAATAGCCATATGTAAAATAATCAGAAAAAAACGGGTTTTTCTTTAAATTTTTGCTAGTCTTTTTACCGCAATAATTTCCATAGTCGTATTTACAACAAAGTCCCCCTTTTAAATTTTTTAGAGTTTGTGTCATATATATAATTAAATATTTTTAGTATAATAATTTAATTATATAATATTATAGTATATGTCAAGTAAAAAAGTAATTGCTACAACTGAACCATTACCAGGTGATGCTCTTCATAATTTAGCATTATCTACCACACGTACTCTTAGAAGCGGCAAAACGGTGTATATTTATGAACCAACTTTAGAAGATTTAAACTCATTTGGTGAAATTGAATCGCAAAGACCACCTCCTGGGAAATCTATGTTAGACTTAATATTACAAAATAAAAGCCCCATTAGGACAGCAACAGCAGAAGTGCCAGAATCAGTTAATATTGACGAAATATCAAATGACGATATCGAATCACTATTCAATAATTTAAATCTACAAGGTGGAAGAAGGAGAAAATATAAAAAGGCAAAAACTTCCAGAAGAAGAACTTCCAAAAAATCTAAGAAATCTAAGAAATCTAAAAGATCTAAAAGTTCTAGAAAATAAATTATATTTTAGTATAATTATTAAATTAAATTATACTAAACTTGTCAAGTAATTAATAGTTTAAATATCTAAACTAACGGTGTTACTAGAAGACTTCTTACGTCTACCACTACGTTTTGGCATGTTACCATCACCTTGTAATTCTTTCAGATCACTAATACTAATGGTGCTATTATCATTTGTATTTGCTTGCTGTAAAGAAGGCGCTTCTTGAATATTAATGGTTTTTGTTTTGAGTCCAGAGAGAATATCTGTAATATCACTAGGTCCTTTCATTTCAGGTCTTGGTTGTCTCATCGTTCTCTCTTGTGCTTCGTTTCTATTAAATGATTCTCTAAGATTAATTCCATCATTAATGTTATTAGCTACAGAACTTTTGCCCATACTTAAGTCAGGACGATTACCATAACTGTTGTTACCTGGTCGTCCTAGAGGAGGTGGAGCAGAATTTGGTCCTTGAGTTGCCATTGGTGGTGGAGGTCCGTTACCATAAGGCACTTGAGGTTCTGGGTTCATTAATCCGGTCATAAACCCAGAGAATCCTGGACTTGATTGCGACATAGAATTAACGGCAGCGTTTTGAAAGGAACGCATTAAATCAGGATTTTGGCGCAAAATATCATCCATTCCAGGCATAGCAGATTTAAACATAGTATTTGTCATATGAACCATCATAGCGCTTCCGCCGAGTTGGAAGAGAAGTTTTAACTCTGGAGCCATAGATGCTTTAGTTTTGTATTTTTCGTGTAACTCTCCAAAAATCTCATCATAATCGGTAATATTTTCATTAATTTGTTCGCTCCATCCGTCTATTTTAATATCAAAAGGATCAAAACGATTGTTTAAAAATTCTATTCCATTTATGACAGCCATAAGCATATTGCCTTGAAATTTCACGGAGTTTTGCTTTTGTTTTTCTTCCATAATGGTTTCATATTCGCCCTGCATTTCTGCTAAAGGCGAATCCATAGAATACTTTTTGGAGAGTTCGACACCTTTTTTCTCTAAAGCTTCAAGCTTTCGTAAAAACTTAAATTTCTCTCTAAGCATTTCTTCCTTTGTCAAATGAGGTTGTGAAGAAATATTTTTATCAGGGTTTAATGGAACGTTATTAAACTTACCAAAACCGTCCCATGTTTTATTATCACTTTGAGTTTCTGCTGTAGATTGACCTATAGAAGGACCGTCACTAAATCGAACAGAATGTTTGTCGTCAGAAGAAAATGATGAATTAGAAAACAATTCAGATTTTGCTTTATATGATGATCCGCCGCCAGGTAAATCTTCGACTAAATCATTCAATTCATTTTCTAAATTATTTAAATCTTCTAAATTAATGTCACTGCTGGGTCTATTGCCATCTTTTATCTTATCGTTCATTAAAAATTCTAGCCCTCCGCCAAAATTACTGCTTGGTTTTGAATCATTCCAGTTTCCGCTTAACCCATCATTAAGTTCTAAATCAGAAATTTCAATAATATCAGCCATTATTATTCATTAATTAGAACATTTATTTTTAAGTATTACGAATTGTAATATACTTTATTTAAATATTGAGATAAGTATATTATGAATTTTGTCAAATATTTAATTTCATTAATCTATACAGGTGTGACATAGTCTATAAAAATCTAATAAATGATAAATTTAAAATAGTAATATAAAAACATTAACTAAGTAATAGTAATGATATTTGAAAGTAACATTCATTTTGAACCGGTTGCTTTAAAACGACATAGACATAGATTAAAAGGGGGGACATATGATCCGTCTAAAAAAGACAAGGATGAGTTTATTAAAGCAATAGACAATTTTCCAACAGAAAAAATGACAAAACCAATAAAATGTATTTTGAATTTTTATTGTAAAAGACCAAAAACACATTATAAAAGTGGAAAAAATTCAGATATATTAAAAGACACTTCTCCAAAATATAATATTAACAATAAAGATTTAGATAATATGGTTAAATTTGTATTGGATGCTTTAAATGATAAGTTATATACAGACGATTCTCTGATATTTGAGATAAATTGTAGCAAACTGTATTCAGAAAATGGAAATGAAGGATATATTTACGCTAAATTTATGGAGGTAGACGATGTGTAGTATTTTGAAACTCTTCCACATTAATCACTTCGTTTTCTAATTCAAGTATAATTGGAATATATATATTTCTATTCATTTTTGGATGTAATCCAATATTTAAAAACAACTTTTTTTTGTAAATTTCTATGATACCACTATACAGTTCGCCTCGATTTACTATAAATTTTGTAGTTTTGAGTTTGCCATTTGTTCTCTCTCTCATACATTTTGTGCTTTGAAGAATACGATATGTTTTGTGTTCTATACTTATAGGTGGATCATTAAAATTAGATAATTCTATCATCATGTTAAATGTATATTTTATTATAGATGTGTTATTAACTATTTTTATTTCAATTTTATAATTAACTACATTTATTAGGTAACCCTAAATTAGTTTTAGAGTATCGAGCGGGCATTATATTATTTAAAAATGATTCTCCGCTTTGAGCAACAGTTAATGTTTTTATGTAACTAATGCTAATAATTAAAACGCACAAAAATAAGATAAATAAATTTGTTTTTAATGAAAACATTATTTATATATAATTATATAAATAAATATTAATAATTGTTAAGCTTAATAATTTTTAAGCGTTATTTTTGAATGCTGATGTATTAATAGAAGGAGAAACAATTCTAGCATTTAATTGTTGACTACTCAAATAAGGATTTTTAAGATCACTATTACAATATCCGTAACCAGGTTTGCTATTATCAAAAGAAGATTTATACAAATAAGGGACATTTGACGAAGGTTGTCTGCCCGTATAAACGTGTGAATTTAATCCTAAATCGTGACACGCTTCAGCAGTATTATATTTCATAATTTGAAGCCCGTGATTTTGCATATACTGACGGTATGCCCAATTCGAATGGATATTTTCTTGCTTTTGTATTCTTCTATTAATAACAGCTTCTGGTTGCCATGTAGCAAAATTTCTACCATCATTCATTATTGGGGGTGAATTAAAATGAATATTATTAGAAGCAGAATAACAAGTTGCCCAACCACCACTACTCATGTTATATTATTAATATATAAAAATAATATAATATTTATTCTGCTCCTAGCAATTTAAGAAGTTCCGGTTTTTTTAGTTTTGATGAATCAAGAGTAAGATTCTTTTCCAAAACTACACTTCTTAACTTGTTAAGTGATAATTTTTTATAATCAACATTTTCATTATTGTTTTTGATTTCTTCTAAATCTGAAATACTAATTGATTTTAAATCTAAATCACTTGGTAGTTCTTGACTTATATTAATGTTATTATTATCGGTTTGATTCATTCCATTAACATCATCAATTTCATTTAATTCATTAACATCGTCGCATTCATCTTGGTCATCAATTTCATTTAAATCGTTAGCCCCGTCAATTATAATAATATTATTTCCACTTAACATATCAAGATCTTCAATTTCATTATCACTATCGCTAAAAACATCATTTATATCTTCTAAATCGTTAATGTCGTTACCTTCATTAAATTCTTCTGTAATACCTGCTATATCTTTATCAAAATTTTGTATATTAATTTTTAAAACTTTAATGTCTTGTGCTTCATCGTGAATATAAATTGTTTGATTTTCTTGTAAAAGTTGAATAAAGTTAGAATCAACACTTGATTCATCATCAGAATCAACGCTTGATTCATCATCAGAATCTTCTGAACCTGATTCTGACCCCGATTCAGAAACTGTTTCATCATCGGAAACAGCGATTAATTCATGTCTATTTTCGCTAAATAATAATGATTTATTATCTTCTGTGTTTTCTGAAATATTAATTTGTGGGTTAAATTCAAAAGGGACTTTATTCGTTTGGCTACTACCACCAACAGATGAAATACTAGCGTTAGATCTAAGTATATTAACTTCTTCTGCCATTGCGGAAACAAGACTGAGCATAGAAGAAATTTTATGATTTTGCTCACGCATTTTACTTTCAAAATAAACAACTAGTAATGCTACAACTAATACCATTATTCCTAAAAATATTAAAAAGGAAGGATTAAATATATCAATTAAAGATGGCATATTACAAAAAGAATATAATTTTAATTATTCAACTTAACGAATAAAAATCATTTTTGTTGTTTTAATGTATTTTCTATAATTTCAATAGGATAATTCATATCATATAAAACATTAATTCCACCTCTAAGTTCAGAGATACCTTCCTTAATAATGTATTTATAAGAAATTTTATTTTTATTTTTTTCGGCTGCCATATGACAATTTATTATATTTTTATTATTTTGTAATTTTTTACAAACATTAACAAAGTGTGTTGTTAAAATACACGAAACGTTTTTGTTTTTAACTAAATATTCCATAAAGGCGGTTGCGCTCATTTCAGCTTCATCGGGATTTGTTCCTGAATATAATTCATCAAACGTACAAAAGTGTGTTTCTTTCTTGTTAGAATCTACGATATCAATAATTTCTTTACATCTTCTGGCTTCCGCTTGAAACAAACTGTCTCTTCCAGAAGTATCTGGAATATTTAAATAACTGTGAATATAATCATAAGGTTTTAAATTAGCCGAGTCATAAAATCCGCAACCAAATTGTTGGGTAACAATAATGTTAATAAGCGTAGATTTTAGTATAGTCGTTTTTCCTGATGCGTTTGGTCCTGTGACAATTATATTTTTTTTCAACTTTATATTATTTTTAATTGGGTTATTATTTTTTAAGGCCGCATAATAATTATTTTTTAAAATATTTTTCTTTTTATTAGTGATAAAACTAGCAAAATTAATTTTTCTCTCTTCGATGTTTTCTATTAATCCTTCGATACAGTCTATGTAGCCGTTAAATCCGAAAGAATACATAAATGCGTCTTCGTATGTTTTATCTTCATATAATTCATAAAAGCATTTCAATACATATCCAATTTCAAAAACTTTTTTAACATTTAGTTGATAATTAGATATGACAGATATTTTTTGTTCGAATAGAATCAAATGGTTCATTTTCTCTCTTAAATTTTCGTTAAATTTAGAATGTGTTTCAAGATTTTCAGCATAAGATAAGTAATTTTTCATAGTTAGAATAGTGTAATTCAAATATTGAGTAACATCACTTAGATGTGTGTGAATTATTTTCATATTATTGTTAAAGCGAATACAAGTTAAAATATTTTGATATATAGAAAATACATAAAACGCCGCCGATACGATCATATATATTTTTTCTTGGGCAGTTACAGAACTAAATTGTGTAAAAAGTTTTCCAATAGCATTACCAGATATGACAATTTTTAGGACATCAATATATTGTGACATGGAAATATTATGTCCTCTCATTTTAATAATAAAAAAAGGAATAATAAGAATAATAAGAGGTATAAAAAGAGATATGACAGGTGATGCTAGATTATATATACTCATAAACTGTAAAAATTGTTCAGATTTGTTCAAAAATTCCCACATAGACCAATCAATATAGTAATATCTTTCTTTAAAACCACCATCCTGTTTAATTTCCTTCCAAATTTCACTTATTTTGTTGTAATTTGTAGAAATATCATTTGTATATTTATTCATTTTTTTATATGTTTTTAAAAGTTTTTGATTATCTTTTAAAAAGGTAACATCTGTTGTATAATATTCTGAAACATTTTCACTAAGTTTTGTTGAAAATTGATTATTACTATTGAAAAACAAACTATACATGGAATTGTAGGAAGGATCGATTGTTTGAACAAGTTCTAAATCATTTATTATATTTTTACTCAAACTCATTTTTTTATCATTATAATAAATAGGAAGTTTAAAATGTTTATGTATTTGATTTATATTAGAATTAGTGTTCTGTTCATCCATTAATTATATTAAAAATAGAAATATAATTAATTTATTTTTACGAATACAAATTTATAGTTTATATTTTACAGTTTATATTTTACAGTTTATAGTTTTTGGAAAAAATCAAGATTTGGTGGCATTTCTTTAATTTCAGACGCATAATGTGATTCTATTTCCTTAAGTTTGCTAATATCTCGTCTAGTCGCAAAATTGATACCAGCACCTTTACGACCCCAACGCCCACTTCTACCGATTCTGTGAAGATAATTATGAACACATTTTGGAATATCAAAATTAATAACTGTGCTTACTTGTTGAATATCAATACCTCGAGAAGTTACGTTTGATGATATCAATACACGAGATTTTCCTACACGAAATTCATTAAATGCTTCTTGGCGTGCTACTTTATCCATTCCGCTGTGAATACAACAAACAGGAAAACCATCTTCACGCATGGCTTCAAACAAGTCAGATACACGCTTAACACTATTACAATAAATAATACACTGTGATAATGAAATATGCGAAAAAATATCTTTTAGAGTGGTATATTTTTGTCTGTCATCATCAACAGCAACATAATACTGATAAATACCTTCTAATGTAAGTTGTTCGGCCTTAACAGTAATTTTAACAGGATTACGCATAATTTTAGTGGTAATATTATAAATGTCGGAAGGTAATGTAGCACTAAACAACGCAATTTGAACATCGTTGTTCAAATATTGTAAAATATTGTATACTTGCTCTTTAAATCCCGAAGATAACATTTCGTCTGCTTCATCTAAGATTACAAGTTTGATTTTTTTGGATGTAATTTTGTCACGGCGCATCATATCGTTAACACGACCGGGACAACCACAAATAACGTGAGGAATATTCTTTTTCAAAAAATCACTTGATTCTTCAATTGAAGAGCCTCCAAACAAGGATTGAACTCTTAAACCATCCATCATATCACCAATACTTCCAATAACTTTAGCAGTTTGGGTGGTTAGTTCTCTAGTTGGGGAAAGAATCAATACTTGGGTAAAGTTTTCTTTCAATTTAAGAATTGACAAAGCAGCAATTGAGAACGTAGCAGTTTTTCCAGTTCCCGATTGTGCTTGTGCGATAATATCACGACCTTGGATAATTGGTTTAATTGCTTTTTTTTGAATAGGGCTTGGCATTTCAAAACCATAAGCATATATTCCTCTCAAAATATCTGTATCAATATCTAGATCATCCCAAGTATTAAATTCAAACGAAGAATCATTTGTATCTTCTTCAATATCAATTTCGCTAGTGTTTTCGTTTTTAAATGACGACATATTATGTATAAATACTAAGTATGTGTTTAAGTGTATTTTAAAATATTATTATATTTAAAAAAAAATTGATATAAATATATGCTAGATTATTAATTAGCATACGAAAAATGGCAAAAACGATGAGATATACTCTTGATGAATTTAAAAGAATTTCTTTTGATGGGTTTGATTTCACTTTACCCGAAGAAACATTAAATATAATATCAAATTTGGCTTTAAAGGTAGGTTCGCCTAGTTATGTAAAAACGCCTGTTTTCCAAAAAAGAGACAATTCTCTAAAAACACAATCAGCATCTGCTAGTGGTAGTAGTAAAGATTTATCTATGTTTAAAAAAAAGAGGGGTAATAAAGGCATGGAAGTTATTAATGACGACGATTGGGAAAGTTTGCGAACTTTCCAAACTACAAAAATTGAACAGAAGGTTGGGTTGGACGCAAAAATTGATGTTATTCGTTCCTATTTGAATAAATTAACGGATAAAAATTATCTTGATTTACGAAATAATATCGTAGAAACTGTGGAACAAATTGTCAGCGATTCATCAAATCATGAAGAACTTTTACGAATTGGAACAAATATATTTGAAATCGCTTCAACTAACAGGTTTTATTCAAAAATATACGCAGATTTGTATTCAGATTTAATTAGTAAATATGAAGTAATGGGAGAAATTTTCCAGAAAAGTTTCGGTGACTTTTTGGAGACATTTAATAATATTGAATACATCGATCCTGCGGTTGATTATGACAAGTTTTGTAAAATAAATAAGGATAATGAAAAACGAAAGGCACTAAGTTCATTCTTTATTAACTTGATGATTAATAAAATTATTGAAAAGGAAAAAATCATATGTTTGATGAAAAATTTAATGGAGCAGGTAAGCAGGTTTGTTCTTGTTGAAAACAAGAAAAATGAAGTTGATGAATTAACTGAAAATATAGTTCTCTTGTATAAAAAAGAACTTTTTAGCGAGAAAGATTTGAGAGATATTGAAATAGAAGGTCTTACTATTCCATCGTTTATTGAAAAACTAGCAAATAGCAAGGCAAAAGACTATTTAAGTTTGACAAACAAGTCAATATTTAAGTTCATGGATATGATTGATATGTAACAGTAAGTAAAAATGTATATTAATAACATAAAATTATTAAACAATAAAAATAAAGAAATAACAAATAACAAATAACAAATAACATTATTTAAATATAAATATAAATATAATTAAATAATGACAACAGAAACTGAAAGCAATATAAATTTTTTTTTCGATGAAATTGATGATAACAATTTAGAATTAGATTTATCAGAACTTTTAAACGAGCTAGAAGAAATAGAATTAGAAGACAATTATGAAGAAAAATTAATGCCAGAAATTATTAATTATGAAGTAAATTACAATATAAAACAACTTTTATTAATTTGTGAGTATTATAAAATATCAAAAATACTTAAAACAAATAAATGTAATAAAGCTGATATAATAAAAGCATTAGTTTTTTTTGAAAATAATTCAAAAAATTATAAACTTGTATTAAAAAGAAAACAAATGTGGTTTTTTATGAATGAATTAAAGAATGATAAATTTATGAAGAAGTATGTATTATGGAATTAAAATAAATCGTAAATATTGTATTAAATAAAAAATATTATAATACAATATAAATATAATGGTTTTATCGAAAATAAATAGCGCAGTAAGTTACCCAGAATTAAAAACAGTAGACACAAATGATTTAAAAACAGAAGCAAATTTGTATCAAATAGAAGTCCATAATGTTGAAATAATTATAGCAGTTGGAAATTCAAAAAATACACACGAAGAATTTAATATACTTTTTTTTCCAATTTACTTAGTTAAGCACAATAACAAAGTTATACAAATAGGTCTATATGAAATACCTGCTAGCGATTATATTAGTTATTTAGATACGTATAATAATTTGGATGTAGAAAAACTAACAGAACCTTTAATTTACAGATTTGCCACAAAAGAGTTTTTACAAAAAATGAGACTGGAGCCAGAAACTTCACTCAGTAAATTAACTAGTCCTCAAGAAAAAGAAAAGGCAAATCGTCATTACGAAGATGATGAGGATGATGAAGAGGAAGAACTAAATTTTGAAGAGGAAGAAAAATATGACATTCCAGAAAATAGAAAGGATATTTTTATTTTGACAAAAGGCGTGCCTATTCCTGTTAATTTAAAAGAAGAAAGTCAAAAAAAGGCGAAAGAAATAAAAAATGATTATGAAAGAAGAACAAAGGAACAAAAAAAGGGGGAAGAATGGATTCAAAAATATATGAAAAACGAAAATTATGGCATTATTGATAATGAAGGTAATGGTGATTGCTTATTTGCTACTATCCGTGATGCTTTTTCCAGTATTGCGCAACAAACGAGTGTAAATAAATTACGAAAAAAATTGTCGAATGAGGCGAGCCAAAATTTATTTGAAGGTTATTATAAAATGTATAATGATGCCAAGAATTCTATTGCGGCGGACACGAATAGAATTAAAGAACTTGAATTAGAATACCAAGATATTCAACAAAGATTTGTGAATGTAGTTGATAGATCAGAAAAGAAAAAATTAACAGAAGCTGGTAAAAAAATTCAACAAGAACACGATAGACTTGTTCATGAGAAAAAAATATCAACTCAGATATTACAAGAATATAAGTTTATGAAAGGTATTGACAATCTAGATAAATTCAAAGCAAAACTAAGAACATGTGATTTTTGGGCTGATACTTGGGCTATTTCAACATTAGAAAGAATATTGAACATAAAAATTATTGTTTTGTCTTCTGAAATATATAATGCCGGCGATATGAATAATGTTTTACTGTGTGGTCAATTAAATGATAGCATTCTAAGTAATATAGGTGTATTTAATCCTGAATTTTATATTATGGTAGACCATACTGGAAAGCATTATAAATTATTATCTTACAAAAAAAAAATGATTTTTAAATTTCCTGAGTTACCATATGATATTAAAGATATGATAGCAACAAAGTGCATGGAATCTCAAGAAGGTCCTTTTAATATAATTCCCGATTTCAGTAAGTTTAAAGGAACTAAGAAGAGAGTTGTTTCTTCTGAAGAGTATGATGAACTTTCTGAATCCAAATTACGAGGATTGTATGATGATGATATTGTTTTTCAGTTTTATTCCAAATCAATCAATAAACTTCCAGGAAAGGGTTCTGGAGAGAAAATACCAAATGAATCCATGAAAGACTTTACAGAATTAGCAACTATACCAGATTGGCGTAAAAAACTATCGAATTTTTGGGTTGAACCTTTCACTCTAGATAACCATAAATGGTCAAGTGTTGAACATTATTATCAAGGTTCTAAATTTAAAAAGGTAAATCCTCATTTTTATTTGAGTTTCTCTCTAGATTCAGGAACAGAATTATCCAAAGACCCTTTGTTAGCAAAGGCAGCAGGCGGGAAAACAGGGAAAAATAAAACCGAGTTGTTAAGACCGATTGAAGTGCAAATTGACCCTGATTTCTTTGGCTCAAGACATAAAAAAGAAATGTATGCTGCTCAATATGCAAAATTCACACAAAATATTGATTTAAAAAATTTGTTACTTGCTACTAAAAACGCAAAATTAACACATTATGTCCGTGGTAGTCAACCAATAATATTTGATGAATTAATGATGATACGTGAAAAAATAAGACGAAGTGAAATGTAAAAACATGTATATAAGTTAAAAATAACAAAATAACAAAATAACAAAATAACAAAATAACAAAATAACAAAATAACAAAATAACAAAATAACAAAATAACAAAATAACAAAATAACAAAATAA